>Ga0210036_1000472_pt1 | contig 47829 bp, 50 predicted proteins | sample CryGeymeta201515_FD_185469 | JGI IMG/M metagenome (GOLD analysis project Ga0210036, IMG submission 185469) | Groundwater microbial communities from Crystal Geyser aquifers in Utah, USA - Crystal Geyser metaG 2015-15 (SPAdes) (version 2) | ecosystem: Environmental > Aquatic > Deep subsurface >...
GCCGGTTCGGCTATACCGGCCAGACCTGGATCGCCGAGCTCGGCCTGTGGAACTACAAGGCGCGGATGTACTCGCCGACGCTGGGCCGGTTCATGCAGACCGATCCGATCGGCTATGGCGACGGGCTGAATTGGTATGATTATGTTGGCGGGGATCCGGTGAATTTGATCGATCCCACTGGCACAAAAGAGAAGACCTGCAAAAATTGGTTTGTACTTAACAGTCGCTACGAAAAACAGAGTGACGGAAGCTGGAAACTGATAGCGCAATGGGTTATAGGTACTGTCGAAATTTACAATGGTGGCTCTACTTGCTTTCCGCCGCCAGGGTCTAGATTTGCGACACCCTTAGGAGCAGGACTTGCCGCAGCCCGCGCCGCAGAAGCAAAGAGAAGTGAAGACAATGAAAAATGGAAGGAGTATGGGGGTGCTATCGTTCCGTTAAGAGGCGGTGGATATAGCTACACTCCTCCAGAAATGCATAAACGGGGTATTGTAAGAATTAAGCTTCTACCGAATTATACGGGATGGTATCATCTTCATCAATCTAGAGATGGCGAAGTATTATCAGATAACGATATGACTGCAGCTACGATGGGTGTTAATATTACCGGGAACGCAATGTTTTTATCGGTTCTAGTCGGAAGTGATAAAAAGGTACGGGCTTGGAGCGGGGAGAATACAGAGCCGCATCAAGCTATAGATTTAGGGAGTGCGGAATGTCACTAGCTCTAATTACCCTTCTAACATTAATTGCTGGGGGGCCTGACTTAACAAATATTCATACTTTATCAGACAAAAGATCAGTTTTGGCTAGCGTTGTTGAGATGCCGGTGGCAGATGTGAAATCAATTACCATTTCTGGAACCGACAAGAAAAAATCATTTACCGCTAAAATATACCTTTCTATTGAGGAATTATCGAATAAATTAATTATCAATATAGGTATCAACGATGAAAATATAGTTAATACATATGTTGATCTAGAGATGATGGGGACTTCTAACTTAGACTTATCCAGCTCAAGGCTTTATCTTAGACAATTTGAAGATGAAAGAGAGATACGTTTAATTATTAAATATGGGGAGAAAAACAACTGTTTCCTCAATAGCGACGGACGCAGTGAATTTGATATATATATTAATAGTACAGGGACTAGAGAAGTGTCTATTGATACTATTGAAAATTGTGAGATTCAAACCCCTAAATACTTTGATATCTTATGAAGTAATCGTAGTGATAATTTATTAAATCTCCAAAGCTGTTGTAAGCATTCGTCCCGCCCGACCATATCCAGTCCGGCGGGGCGGTCTTTAGCTACTCTGGCACCGCCTATACGGGAACGCTGCAATCGGTGGTGCAGTACAGCTACGACGCCAATGGCCGGCTCGACTGCGCCGCGCAGCGGATGAACCCGGCGAGTTGGAGCGCCCTGCCCGCCAGCGCCTGCACGATGGCCGCGACGGGCGCCTTCGGCCCGACCGGATCGCCAAAAACGTCCGCGACGCGGCCGGGCGGCAATCTCGGCCTAGTTCGAACCTGGAAGCTTCTCCTCCCAGCCATGCCCACCAAAAAGCCCGCGCGAGGCGGGCTTTGTGGCGGACACGGAGGGATTCGAACCCTCGAAGCCCGGTAAAGAGCTTGCCTCCTTAGCAGGGAGGTGGTTTCAGCCGCTCACCCACGTGTCCGTACGCAAATGTCTCCCGGTCGGGAGGGCTGGCGGCGCGTATAACCAGCGCTTGGCGCGGTGGCAACGGGAGAGTTTGACGCTCGCCCTCCGGCGCGCGGCGCGGATCCGACTCGTCTCGCCGTGAATCGGACTCGGGTCATCGCGGGTTCATTGTGGGCGGCGCAGCAAAGGCATTGGATAGATCGAACCGTGACAGCCTTGGGGGGCAACGATGCGCGCACCACTTATTTCAGCAGCTTTGCTGGCTCTGTCGAGCCTGGGCCTCGCCGCGATACCGGGCGCGGCGGTCGCACAGATCACCCAGGTCGATCCCAACGACGTGATCGACGCCGATCTCGACAATCCCGACGCCGCGCCCCCGCCCGCGCCGAACAGCGAACCGCCCGCGCCGAACAGCGAACCGCCCGCGCAGACCAGCGATGGATACGGTGCCCCCGCCTATGACGGCGGCGAGCCCGCCGACCCCGCTCCTCCCGCCAGCGGCGGCGTCGATCCGGCGACGGGCAACGAGGTCGCGACCGGCCCTGCCGGCGTGCCCGATCCGGGCGATCCCAACACCTATCAGGAGGACGACCTGATCGGCGCCGCCGAGGGCGTGTTCGGCAAGGGCGCCGAGGGCCTGGCGATGATGATCGAGGACCTGCTGGCAAAGCAGGGACGGCCCAATGCCTATATCACCGGGCGCGAGGCGTCGGGCGCGTTCGTCGTCGGCCTGCGCTACGGTTCGGGCACGCTGTTCCACAAGGTCGAGGGGCAGCGCGACGTCTATTGGACGGGGCCGTCGATCGGCTTCGACGCGGGCGGCAATGCCGGGCAGACCTTCGTCCTGGTGTACAACCTCTACGACACGCAGGACCTCTACAAGCGCTTCCCCGCGGGCGAGGGCAACGCCTATCTGATCGGCGGCTTCACCGCGAGCTACATGCGCCGCGGCGATGTCGTGCTGATTCCGATCCGGCTGGGCGTCGGCGCGCGACTGGGCGTCAATGTCGGCTATATGCGCTTCAGCGAGAAGCAGAAGTGGCTGCCATTCTGACGCTTTGCGCGCACCCGCGGCGTTCGTTCCCGAACCCTGTCGAGACGTAGGCGGCTCAATCGCCGGCGAAGGCGATCAGCGTCTCGATCGGCAGGCCCGCATCGGTCAATCGTTCCCGCCCCCCGAGATCGGGCAGGTCGATGACGCATAGCGCCGCAGCCGGTTCACCCCCGGCGACCCGCACCAGTTGCGCGGCGGCGAGCAGCGTGCCCCCGGTTGCGAGCAAGTCGTCGACCAGGATCGCGCGCTGTCCCGGGCGCAGCGCCCCTTCGTGCAGCTCGAGCCGGTCGCGGCCGTATTCGAGATCGTAATCGACGCCATGGACCGCGCCGGGCAGCTTGCCCGCCTTGCGCGCGAGGACGACCCCCAGCCCCATCACGCGGGCCATCGCGGCGGCGAAGATGAAGCCTCTCGCCTCGATCCCGACAAGGACGTCGGGACGATAGCGCGCGGCGCGGATCGCGAGCAGGTCGCTCGCCAGCGCGAAGCCGTGCGCATCGGCGATCAGCGTCGTGATGTCGCGAAACTGGATGCCGGCCTGCGGAAAGTCCGGGATCGTGCGGACCAGCGCGGCGAGACGGGCGAGATCGTCGTCGCCCGTCATCGCGTCGCCTGGGCGGTCGACGACCTTATTTGCCCTTCTTTTCCGCCCAGATCTGGCGATACGACAGATAGGTGAGGACGGTGAAGATGAGGAGGAAGGCCAAGGCGGCCCAGCCGATCGCGTGGCGCGATTCGAGCTTGGGCTCGGCGGTCCAGACGAGGAACGCCGAGACGTCCTTGGCCATCTGGTCGACCGTCGGCTTGGGATTGCCCGGCGCGTAGGTCACCTGCCCCTCGCTCGTCAGCGGCGGTGCCATCGCGAGGTTGAGGTTGGCGAAATACGGGTTGTAGTGCAGCCCGGTGCCGGGACGGTTTTCGGCCGGCAGATCGGCGGGAACCGCGGTATAGCCCGTCAGCAGCGAATAGACATAGGGGGCCCCGCCCTCGCGCGCCTTGGTGATCAGCGACAGATCGGGCGGCAGCGCGTTGTTGTTGGCCGAACGCGCGGCGATCTCGTTCGCATAGGGCGCGGGGAAATGATCCGACGGCAGGCCGGGGCGCGTCGTCGGCTCGCCGGTGTCGGGATCGAGCCCGGGCACTTCATGCGACGCCGCATAGGCCTTGATCTGGGCTTCGTTGTAGCCGAGCCCCTCGAGGCTGTAGAAATTGACGAGGTTGAGCGAGTGGCACGCCGAGCAGACCTCGTTGTACACCTGCATGCCGCGCTGGAGCTGCTGCTTGTCGTAACGCCCGAACGGACCGTCGCTCGCCAGCGCGAGCGTCTTGGGTTGCTTGTGGAACTCTTCGGTGACCGACTCCTCGGTCGACGCGAAGGGCGTCACGATGATCGAGAAGATCAGCGCGGCGACGAAGCCGAGACCGACGAAAAAGGCGAGAATGCGGACCATGATCGAATAAGCTCCTGTCAGGCCTTTACGGGGTCGGGATGCGCGGGATTGGTCGGTGCGACGCCGATCGGACGGGCCTCGTCAGCCTCTCCCGACAGCACCGCTTCGGTGATCGAATTCGGCATCGGCAGCGTCTTTTCGATCCGCGACACGATCGGCACGATGATGAGGAAATGCGCGAAATAGTACATCGTGCAGATCTGGCTCATGAGCACGACCCAGCTCGTCACATGCGCCTGGCCGAGATAGCCCAGCACCAGCACGTCGGCGACGAGGATCCAGAAGAACATGCGGTAGGTCGGACGGTATTTCGCCGAGCGGACCGGCGAATTGTCGAGCCAGGGCAGGAAGAACAGGATCAGGATCGATGCGAACATCGCGATCACGCCCCACAGCTTGGCGTCGATCCACAGGAAGTTGCCGGTGAACGATTTGAGGATCGCGTAAAACGGCAGATAATACCATTCGGGCACGATGTGCGCCGGCGTCGACAGCGGATTGGCCGGAATGTAATTGTCCGGATGGCCGAGGAAGTTGGGCGCGAAGAACGTCATGACAACGAACGCGATCAGGAAGATGCCGACGCCGAAGCCGTCCTTGGCGGTATAATAAGGATGGAACGGGACGGTATCGCTCTCGGTCTTCACCTCGACCCCGGTGGGGTTGTTCGATCCCGGGATATGCAGCGCCCAGATGTGGAGGATGATGACCCCCGCGATCACGAACGGCAGCAGATAGTGCAGCGAGAAGAAACGGTTGAGCGCGGCATTGTCGGGCGCGAACCCGCCGAGCAGCAGCTCGCGGATCGGCTCGCCGACGAGCGGGATCGCGCTGAAGAAGCCGGTGATGACTTGCGCCCCCCAGAAGCTCATCTGACCCCAGGGCAGGACATAGCCCATGAAGCCGGTCGCCATCATCAGCAGGAAGATGACGACGCCGAGCAGCCATACCATCTCGCGCGGCGCCTTGTACGACCCGTAATAGAGGCCGCGGAACATGTGGATATAGACGACGATGAAGAAGAAGCTGGCGCCGTTCATGTGCATGTAGCGCAGCATCCAGCCCGAATTGACGTCGCGCATGATGTGCTCGACGCTGGCGAAGGCGATGTCGGCATTGGCGGCATAGTGCATCGACAGGACAATGCCGGTGACGATCTGGATCGTCAGCGCGAGCCCGGCGAGGACGCCGAAGTTCCAGAAGTAATTGAGGTTGCGCGGCACCGGATAGCCGGCCCCGATCGCGCCATAGACCAGGCGCGGCAGCGGCAGACGATCGTCCATCCACTGCATCATCGCCGATTTCGGCTTATACTCTTCAGCCCAGGGGAAACTCATCGCGTGCTAGCTCCTCAGCCGATCGTCACTTTGGTGTCGGTACCGAATTCATACGGCGGCACCACCAGGTTGAGCGGCGCCGGTCCCTTGCGGATGCGCGCCGCGGTGTCGTAGGCCGAACCGTGGCACGGGCAGAAATAGCCGCCATAGGGGCCCTTGTCCTCGCCCTCGGCGGCGCCCAGCGGGACGCAGCCCAAATGGGTGCACACGCCCAGCGTCACCAGCCAGTTTTCCTTGCCGGGCTTGGTCCGGTCGGCGAGCGTTTCGGGATCGCGCAGCTCGCTCATCGGCACCTTGTTGGCCTCGGCGATTTCCTTGGCGGTCAGGTTGCGGATGAAGACCGGCTGCTTGCGCCAGCTCGTCTTGATCGACTGGCCGCTCTCGATCGCTGAGATATCGACGTCGATCGACGCTTCGGCAAGGACGTCGGCGCTCGGGTTCATCTGGTTGACGAGCGGGATGACCACCGCGCCCGCGCCGACGCCGGCGAAGGTGACGGCGGCGATGTTCAGGAAGTCGCGGCGACGTACATCGGGTACAGCGCCCTCGTCCTCGGAAACAGCTTCGGTCATGAAAGGGCCCTTGCCTTGGGAGATATGTTCTGTCCCGCCGGAAGGGGGAAACCGGACAATCGCGCATTGCGCCACGATTCAACCGCCCCCTGCGGTGGTTTGGCCGCGTGATAGCGACCGCACCCGCCGTTGCCAACTGGCAATTTGCCGGCTTTGCGCTGCCACCTCCCCCCTCGCGCAACAATTGCCGAGGCGTTATGGGACACGCCATGGATATCGCGCTCTACCAACCCGACATCGCCGGCAATGTCGGCGCGATGCTACGCACCGCCGCGTGCTTCGGCGCGCGCGTGCACATCATCGAACCGTGCGGCTTTCCGTTCTCGATGCACGGCTTTCGCCGCACCGCGATGGATTATGCCGACGCGGTGAGCGTCGTGCGCCATGCCGACTGGCCGACATTTCGCAGCTGGGCCGACGAGGCGCAGCGCCGGATCGTGCTGCTGACGACGCAAAGCGGCGAATCGCTCTACCTGACGGCGTTTGCGCAAGGCGACATTTTGATGATGGGATCGGAGGGCGCGGGCGTGCCGGCCGACGTCCACGACGCCGCGTGTTTGCAGGCGCGCATCCCGATGGCGGCGGGCATGCGGTCCTTGAATGTCGGCGTTGCCGCTGGCATCGCGCTCGCCGAAGCGCTTCGCCAGACCGGAGGATTGCCACAGTGACGCTCACGCTCGACCCGCAACAGGCCCAGGCACGCAGCTGGTTCGAATCGCTGCGCGACAGGATCTGCGCCGAATTCGAAAGCATCGAACGCGAGGTCGGCAGCGATGCCGCGTTCGACTACGCCGCGTGGGACCGCGAGGCGGAGGGCATCGCACCCGGCGACGGCGGCGGCGGCGTGCGCGGCGTCATGAAGGGCAAGGTCTTCGAAAAGGTCGGCGTGAACGTGTCGACCGTCGGCGGCGAATTCGCCCCCGAATTCGCCGCGAGCATCAACGGCGCCGGGGAGGATCCGCGCTTTTTCGCGACCGGCATAAGCCTCGTCGCGCACATGGCCAATCCGCACGTTCCCGCCGTCCACATGAACACGCGCTTCCTCGCCACGACCAAGCGCTGGTTCGGCGGCGGCGCCGACCTCAACCCGCCGATTCCTTACGAGGACGACACCGCCGCCTTTCACGCGCGGCTGCGCGCGGCGTGCGTGCCGTACGGACCCGATGTCTACGATCGCTACGCCAAATGGGCGAAGGAGTATTTCTACATCCCGCATCGCGGCGTCGAGCGCGGCGTCGGCGGCATATTCTACGACCATCTCGAATGCGCCGACGATGCCGCGTTCGAGCGCAATTTCGCCTTTACCCAGGCGGTCGGCGAGGCGTTTCTCGACGCCTATCCGGCGATCGTGCGCAAGCGCATGGGACAGGCGTTCACCGCCGAGGAAAAACGCGCGCAGCTGATCTGGCGCGGCCGCTATGCCGAATTCAACCTGGTCTACGATCGCGGGACGCTGTTCGGCCTTAAGACCGGCGGCAATATCGACGCGATCCTGATGAGCCTGCCGCCCGAGGCGATCTGGGAGTGAGCGAGACCGCGGTGCCGCCGGGGCATGTTGCGAGCATCGTCACCGCGCTCGAGATGACGGCGGCGCCCGATCGCGCTCCGCCGCCGCCCTCGCCGCTCCGCCTCGAACGGCTCGGTTCGCCCGACCTCGCCACCTATCGCGCGCTGTTCCGCCTCGTCGGCGCCGACTGGCTGTGGTTTTCGCGCCTCGCCCTGAGCGATTGCGCGCTTGCCGAAATCGTCGCCGACGACGCGGTCGAGATATTCGCCGTGATCGATGACAGCGGTGCAAAGGCGGGCATGCTCGAGCTCGATTTTCGCACGATCGGCACATGCGAACTGGCGTTCGTCGGGCTGGTTCGACGGCTGACCGGACAGGGCCATGGCCGCTGGCTGATGGCCGAGGCGCTGCGCCGCGCCTGGCGCCCGGGAATCGATCGCGTCTGGCTGCACAGCTGCACGCTCGACCATCCCGGCGCGCTGCGGTTCTATATCGCGAGCGGCTTCACCCCGTTCGCCCGCAGCGTCGAAATCGCCCCCGATCCCCGGATCGCCGGCCACCTGCCGCGCGACTCCGCGCCGCAGGTGCCGATCATCGCCTCGCCGCGTGCGTCAGGCGAAAACCTCGGCGCTGTCGTCGTCGCCGCCCAGCGCACGATAGACGCCCGCCGGCATCGACAGCCACAGCAGGAGCATCGGCAGATAAACCGCCAGCGCGAAGACGACGAAAAACGCGATATTCGCCGTGACGTCGCTCGTCAGCACACTGACGAGCGTGCGGCCGATGATCATGAGAACGAAGACCACGGCATAGGTCGCGATCGAAAAGACGATGAGGAAGCCCAGTAGGCGCCATTGCACCGGTCCGGTCATCCGCCACGATTGGGCGATGGCGGCGAACGGATTGGTCATGCGACGATCGGCCATCGTCGGCCCGGCCACCATCAGGCGGCCCTGGAACCACAACAGGGCGACGACGACGACGAGATAGCCCGCGATCATCGCAGCGATGATGCCGCCGCTCATGCCCTGCGGCGCGCGATCGAGCGCAAACAGATTCCCCGCGCCCACGCCGACGGCGACGAACACTATGCCGATGACGACCGACAACAGCACGTAGACCGCGATCATGATGACGAACATCGCCAGCGCGTAGAGGCTGCCGGCGAGCAGGGCCCAGCCGATATCCCCGCTCGACGCGTCGGGCGCGAGCCCGTTGCGCCAGATGATCATGCCGACGCCATAAACGATGACCATGGCAATCGCGGCGAACAGCATCAGCCGGCCGAACATCGCGAAAACTGCGGTCGGATCGTTGGGGTCGCCGGTACCCAGCGCGAGCAGATTTCCCCCGACCATAACGCCGAACAGCAGCGCGATCAGCAATACCGCGCCACCGATCCACAACAGCATCGACAGCCAGTTGTTGCCGAGAAAGGCGAAGGTTTCCGAAAACGCCCGCCCAATGGAAAACCGATTCATCATTGCCCCCTATAGTGAAGTTAGCGAAAAACAGTCGTCGGCATCACCGATCCGGTCAGGAAAATTCATCGGCCAAGGCGGCGTCCGCGCCGCCCAGCTGGCGGTAAACCGCAGCGGCAATCGCGACCGCGACAACCGATACGCAGGCCAGGATGAAGCCGGCCGGAATCCACAGCAGCGGCCCGCCCGCCTCGGTCGGCAGCGCGAACAGCACCAGCGCCAGCAGCAGCAGGACGAGCCCGGCGGCAATCACGAGCAGCAGGATCGTCAGGAAGAAGAACAGCGCGATGCGCCAGCCATTGCCTCGCGTCAGCGCCCAGCTGTCGCGCAAGGCGGCGATCGGATTGGCGATGCGTTGCGCGGCGATGATCGGCACGACGGTCAGCAGCCGGCCGCTGTTGATGTAGAGCGAGGCGATCGTGATCGCCAGGCCGACGATCGCCGCGATGCCCGCGCTGCCGGCGAACAAGGCGTCGGCGCCGAGCTGCAACAGTTGCAGGATCACCGTAACGATCAGCTGCGCCGCGATCGCGACGAGCACGAAGGCGACGCTGAAGCGCAGCGCTTCGCCGACCGTCGTCCCACCCTGGGCGAGCAGCAGTCGCGTGATCGCGAGCGAACCGACCTGGGTGACGAGGTAGACTGCCAGCGCGACCCACAGGACCGGCCCGAGCAGCCCCAGGACTTCGGCCATCGCCATGTCCTGCCGGAATTGCTCGAGCAGCCCCGACTGGGAGATCATGACGAACAAACCGGCATATGGAACGGCGATCAGCAATCCGCCCAGCACCAGCACCGCCTCCTTGTTCGCCGCCAGCATCGCGGTGGCGTCGGCCCATGCCGCACTCATGTCGAACTTGGTCATTCTCGCTCCCAGACCCCTGATTTGCGCGGCATCATGGCGCCCCAGGCCGGACCTGTCCAGCCATTGCGCTTGCAGATCGTCGTCGCGATGGGCACAGCCCCGAAAATGCCGCCGCAGCGCCCGCCATCCCTGCCCGAATGGACCGTAACGCCCGGGCTGACGTCTTATCCCGAGGCGCTGGCCGAGATGGAGGCGCGCGCCGCCGCGATCCATGCCGGCACCGCCCCCGAGCGCATCTGGCTGATCGAGCATCCGCCGCTGTACACCGCCGGGACGAGCGCCGCCGAGAGCGACCTCAGAAATCCCGCCTTTCCGGTCTATGCGGCGGGACGCGGCGGCAAATACACCTATCACGGGCCCGGCCAGCGCGTCGCGTACGTCCAGCTCGACCTGGCGACGCGCGGGCGCGACATCCGCGCGTTCGTCCACGCCCTCGAAAGCTGGGTGATCGCGACGCTGGGCGATTTCGGCGTGACCGCCTTCGCGGTCCCCGACCGGATCGGCATCTGGACGCGGCTCGCCGATGGCAGCGAGGCGAAGATCGGCGCGATCGGCGTGCGCGTGCGGCGCTGGGTGACGCTGCACGGCCTGTCGGTCAACATCGCTCCCGACCTCGGGCATTTCGGCGGCATCGTCCCGTGCGGCATATCCGAACACGGCGTCACCAGCCTCGCCGCGCTGGGCAGTGCCGCGACGATGGGCGAATTCGACGAAGCGCTCCGCAAACGCCTTGGAATCGTCACAAATTCTCTTGTTCATCGCTGATTACGCTCTACTCTGGCACAGCCGACCCATCGACGATGAAAATGCAGGAGCGCACGACGTGACGATCAGGCTTAAAGCCGCGCCAGCCTTGGCCATCGCGGGATCGCTGGCGCTCGCGGCGTGCGGCGACAAGGCGGCCGACGAGGACGCCAAATCGAGCGTCACGATGAACGCGGTCGAGGTTCCCGAGGGGACGATCAGCGACAGCCTGATGCCGCTCGACACCTATGATGGCAGCGACGCCAGCGACAACAGCCAGGCGGTCGCGGCCCCCGGCATCGGCGGCAACGAAGGCGACAAGGCGACACCGGACAATCAGGCGGACGGCGACAAAGCCGTCCCCGCCAATGAGGATGACAGCGTACAATGACCCATTATTCCATCCGGCCGAAAGCCATAGCGGGCTTGATCGCCGCGCTGTTTTTCATGGCGGCGACGCCGGCGCAGGCGCAGTTTTTCTGGATTTCGCCCGACAATCGGGGGGCGCCACTGACCGGCGCCGAAACCGATGTCGGCATTCCCCTGCCCGGCGCGACGCCCGAGGAACAGTCGGCCGCGTTGGTCCTGGCATTGCGCACCGGCCTCAACACCGCCGCGCTGCAGTGCCAGTTCGAACCGATGCTGCTGGCGGTAGAAAATTACAACGGCACGCTCACGCGCCACGAAAGCGAATTCGTTTCGGGTTATCGCACCGTCGAATCTTATTTCAAACGCACCGGCGGCAAAGGCTGGCAATCGGCGTACGACACCTATCGCACGCGGCTTTACAATTATTTCGCGACGGTCAACGCGCAATACACCTTCTGCCAGACCGCGAGCAAAGTCGGTGCCGCGGCGCTGGCCGTGCCGCGCGGCAGCCTTGCCAATTTCGCGCGCCTGCGGATGCGCGAAATGCGCAACAGCCTGATCTATCGCGGCGACCAGCTGCGCGTCGTTCACAGCCCGTTGTGGATGCCGCTGACCCTGCCGAGTTTCAGCGACGCTTGCTGGGATCGCCGCAACCAGCTGACCAAGAAATGTCGCAAGGCCTTTGCCCAGGCCAAGGCGCAGCCGCGCGGCCTGACATATTACTGACCGTCCTTCGGGCGGCTGAGCCGCAAGGCGCGGGGACCGCTTAACGAATGCCGAGCAGCTTGTGCGTCTGCAGCGACAGGCGCCAGTCGGGCCGCGCGATGACCAGGTCGATACAGGCGCGCATGTTGGCGGCGCCGTCGGCGTCGTCGAGCGGCTGGACCAGGCGGTTGTCGAAGTCCCAGCCCGCCATCGCGTCGATGTCGCTGCCCGGCTGCGGCCAGACGAGCTTCAGCTCGTCGCCCGATCGCTGCACCGTTTCGCTGCCCGCCTTGGGGCTGACGCAGATCCAGTCGATGCTGCGCGGGACCGGCAAGGTGCCGTTGGTTTCGATCGCGATTTCGAACCCGCGCGCGTGGAGCGCGGCGATCAGCGCGTCGTCGACCTGCAGCATCGGTTCGCCGCCCGTCATCACGACATAGCGCAGATCGCCGCCGGGCCCCCAGCTAGCGGCGATGGCATCGGCGAGCGCATCGGCGTGGGCGAACTTGCCGCCGCCATCGCCGTCGGTGCCGACGAAATCGGTATCGCAGAACCGGCAGATCGCGCCGGCGCGGTCGCGTTCGCGTCCCGACCACAGATTGCAGCCGGCAAAGCGGCAGAACACCGCGCGGCGCCCGGCGCGAACCCCCTCGCCCTGCAACGTCAGGAACAGCTCCTTGACCGCATAGGCCATGTCAGTCGGCGTCCGCGGCATAGACCGTCGGGTCGACCAGGCCCGCCTCGGCAAAGCCCGCGCGCCTGAGGCGGCAGCTGTCGCAGCGCCCGCAATGCTTGCCGTCGTCGGTGGGATCGTAGCACGACCAGCTCATCGCCGGGTCGAGGCCGAGCCGATTCGCCTCGGCAGCGATATCGGCCTTGGTCATGAACTGCAGCGGCGCGACGATGTCGAAGCGCTGGCCGCCGTCGCCGACCGCAGTGGCGAGCGCGGCGAGATTTTCGAACGCGGCGATGAATTCGGGGCGGCAGTCGGGATAGCCCGAATAATCCATGCTGTTGACGCCGATATGGATTTCGCGCGCGCCCGCGGCTTCGGCCCAGGCGAGGCACAGCGACAGGAACACCGTGTTGCGCGCGGGGACGTAGGTCACGGGAATATCGGTCCCGACGCCGGTCTTGGGTACCGCGATATCGGCGGTCAGCGCCGATCCGCCGAACGCGCTGAGATCGAGCGGCAGGACGACATGGCGCAGCGCGCCGACATGCGCGGCAATGGCGCGCGCGCTGTCGAGTTCGATGCGATGGCGCTGGTTGTAATCGATCGTCAGCGCGAGCACGTCGCGCCCCGCCGCGCGCGCCAGCCCGGCGCACACCATCGAATCGAGCCCGCCCGAAAGCAGCACCACCGCCAGATTGTCGTCGAGTCGCGTCATCGGGGGCGCGCTAGCGCCGGCAGCCGCGCTCGGCAAGCCGGTCGGCGCGCGTTCAGCCGCAGCCGCCGGTCCGGCGCGCCTCGTAGCTTTCGGAAAATGGCGCGGTTCCGTCGAGTCCCTGGGTATCGAGCTGGATCAGGCGCGGTGTTTCATAACGCAGCGTGGTGCGGACATGGCCGGCCTTGCCGCAGGTCATGTGCACGGTCAGTTCGCCGGCGCGGTTTTCGATGACGTAGCGCGCACAACCGGGCCCGCGATGGCGCAGCGACAGCAGTTCGCCGCCGCTGCGCACGCAAATGTTGCGCACGGCGCCGTCGCGCGCGGGCCTGAGCGCCCAATTGCCCTTTTCGATTCGCCCCAGCAGCAACAGGTCGGGGGCGAAAGCGGGCGCCGGCCAGGCGAGCGCCAGCATCGCGGTCGCCATCGCCGTCTTGATCGCCCACCGTGCGCTGCGCGTCATTGGTGCCACTCCCAGGTTCGTCGCAATACGGGATATATATCACGCTTGGCGAGGAGGCGGGTAATGACAATTGCGGTTAGCGATCGGGGCGTTCGTGCCGCCTAGTGTGCGGGTATCGAAAAAACCTTGGCGCAAAACGCGCAGTCGACGGCGATGATGCCGTCGTCGTCGGCCATTTCGCGGCGTTCGTCTTCGGGAAAGCGCGCGAGCACGCCGGCGAGATAGTCGGGATCGCACCGGCAGCCGCGAACCAGCACGTCGCCGGTCAGCACGCGCACCTCGTCCTCGTGGAACAGACGCCAGGCGATCTCTTCGAGGCTGAGCGCGGGATCGAGCAGTTCGTCGGGCTTGATCGTCTCGGCGAGCGCGCGGACATGGTCCCATTCGGGGTGGTCGAGCCGGGTATGGATGCGCTCGCGCCCGTCCTCGCCCTCGGGCAAATGCTGGATCAATATGCCGCCGGCGATGCTGCCGCCGGCATTCGCGCAATCGGCGACGATCCGCACCAGGCTCGGGATCTGTTCGGACTGGACGAGATAGTTCTGCGCCGCTTCGGCGATGCTGTCGCCGTCGAGCGGGACGATCCCCTGATAGCGTTCGCCGTCGACGCCGTCGTGCGCCGACCGGTCGAAGGTGACGGCAAGATAGCCCTTGCCGAACAGCGCGAACAGCGACGGATCGGCGGGAACTTCGGCGAAACGTTCGAGGTCGAATTTGACATAGCCGCGCAGCTCGCCGTCGCGATAGTCGCACACCAAGAGGTCGACGATGCCGTTTTCGGTCTGCGCCTGCAGCGTCAGCTGGCCGCCCGCCTGTTTGAGCGTCGAGCCGAGCAAGGCGGTCAGCACCAGCGCCTCGGCGAGCAGCCTTGCGATCGGTTCGGGATAGTCGTGCGCCGAGAGCACGGAATCGAGCACCGGGCCGAGCCGCACGATCCGCCCGCGCGCATGGCGTGCGGGAATCGTCACGACCAGCGGCTGGTCGCTGAACGTCCCCTCGGCCGCGCCGTTTGGGTCGGCGACGCTCACTTGGCGCGCGGCGGCTCGCCCATCGGCTTGCCCTCGTAATCGTAGCTGCGCGCGCCCGCCGACAGTTTCTCGATGCATTCGTCGATATGCGACTGGTCGATATTGAGCGGCGGCAGGATGCGCACGACATTGTCGCCCGCGGCCACCGTCAGCAGTCCGTGATGGTCGCGCAAATGGGCGACGAAGGGACGGCTTTCGACCTTCATCTTGAGGCCGAGCATCAGCCCCTTGCCGCGCACCTGATCGAACAGCGCGTCGTGATTGGGGATCATCTGTTCGAGCGCGCCGCGCAGCCGTTCGCCGGTCGCGGCGACCTGGTCCATGAAGCCGTCCTCGAGGATGACGTCGAGCACCGCGCCGCCGGCGGCCATCGCCAGCGGATTGCCGCCGTAGGTTGAGCCGTGTGTGCCGAATGTCATGCCCTTGGCGGCGTCCTCGGTGGCGAGGCACGCGCCGAGCGGGAAGCCGCCGCCGATGCCCTTGGCGCTGGCGAGGATGTCGGGCGTGACGCCGTAATGTTCGTGCGCGTAGAGCTTGCCGGTGCGGGCGACGCCGCACTGGACCTCGTCGAGGATCAGCAGCAGGCCGTGCTCGTCGCAGATATCGCGCAGTCCTTTCAGGAACTCCGGGCTTGCCGGGCGGATCCCGCCCTCGCCCTGGATCGGTTCGACGAGGAAGCCGGCGGTGTGATCGTCGACCAGCGCGCGCGCCGCGTCGAGATCGTCGAACGGCGCATAGGCGAAGCCCGGCAGCAGCGGTTCGAACCCGTCGCGCAGCTTTTCCTGGTTGGTCGCGCTGATCGTCGCCATCGTGCGGCCGTGAAAGGCGTTGTTGAAGGTGATGATCGTCTTGCGCTGCGGATTGCCGTCCACATGATGATAGCGGCGCGCGGTCTTGATCGCGCATTCGACCGCCTCGGCGCCCGAATTGGTAAAGAAGACGGTGTCGGCGAAGCTGGCGTCGACCAGCCGCTGCGCGAGGCGCTCGCCCTGCGGGCTGCCGTACATGTTGCTGACGTGCATCAGCGTCGCCGCCTGGTCCTGGATCGCCCTGGTCAGATGCGGATGGCCGTGGCCGAGCAGGTTGACCGCGATGCCGCTGGCGAAATCGAGCGCGCGGCGGCCGTCCTCGCTGACCAGATAGGCGCCCTCGCCCTTGACCGGGCGGAAATCGCAGCGGGGATAAACGGGCATCAGCGCAGGGATCGACATGGACGGAGTACCTTTCGGGCCGGATGGCAGGGTCGCAACGTCCCGATTCCGGGGCGCCGAAACGATTTCGCGCCGCCTATAGCGGGGGCGCGGCGGCAGGACAACACGGGTGCGAACGATGGCCGCGACGGTCAGACTGATCGATGAATTGATGGCGTCGGTGCGATGCCGCTGTGATAGGCGTAACGACTTACGCGCAAACGAAATTCCTCGATTCGCACTGGAGCAATCATGGCCGCCAAATCCCCCAAGCTCGACGCATCCCCCAAAACCACGCTCGACCAGGGCGGCGCCCCGCACCAGAGCGCCGCCGGACCCGACGACACGATGACGACCGCGCAGGGCGTCGCCATCGCCGACGACCAGAACTCGCTCAAGGCGCATGCGCGCGGCCCCGGCCTGCTCGAAGACCAGATCATGCGCGAGAAGATCTTCCACTTCGATCACGAACGCATTCCCGAACGCGTCGTCCATGCCCGCGGCTATGGCGTGCACGGCCATTTCGAACTGAAGGAGGCGATTCCCGAACTGTCGCACGCCGCGATCTTCAACCGGGTCGGAGAAAAGGTGCCGACCTTCACGCGCTTCTCGACCGTCGCCGGCTCGAAGGGTTCGCCCGATGTCGCCCGCGACGTCCGCGGCTTCGCGACCAAGTTCTACACCAGCGAAGGCAATTGGGACCTCGTCGGCAACAACATCCCGGTCTTCTTCATCCAGGACGCGATCAAGTTCCCCGACCTCATCCATAGCGTCAAGCCCGCCCCCGATCGCGGCTTCCCGCAGGCGCAGTCGGCGCACGACAATTTCTGGGACTTCGCCACGCTGAGCCCCGAGACCATGCACATGCTGATGTGGGTGATGAGCGACCGCGCGATCCCGCGGTCGCTGCGCTTCATGGAAGGCTTCGGCGTCCACACCTTCCGGCTGATCAACGCCGAGGGCGAGAGCAAGTTCGTCAAATTCCACTGGAAGCCCAAACAGGGCCTGCAGTCGGTGATTTGGAATGAGGCGCTCAAGATCAACGGCATGGACCCCGATTTCCATCGCCGCGACATGTGGGATGCGATCGACGCCGGCGATTTCCCGCAATGGGACCTGGGCATCCAGGTGTTCGACGACGACTTCGCCGACAATTTCGCCTTCGACATCCTCGATCCGACCAAGCTGATCCCCGAAGAGGACGTTCCCGTCCGCATCATCGGCACGATGACGCTCGATGCCAATGTCGACAATTTCTTCGCCGAGACCGAGCAGGTCGCCTTTTGCACGCAGAACATCGTCCCGGGCATCGACTTCACCAACGACCCGCTGCTCCAGGGCCGCAATTTCAGCTATCTCGATACCCAGCTCAAGCGGCTCGGCGGACCCAATTTCACGCATATCCCGATCAACGCGCCCAAATGCCCGGTCCGCCATTTCCAGCAGGACGGCCATATGGCGATGACCAATCCCAAGGGTCGCGCCAATTACGAACCCAACAGCTGGGGCGGCGACACCGGCGAGGATGCCGGCCCGCGCGAAAATCCCGAGACCGGGTTCAAGAGCTATGACGAGCCGATCGAGGGCAAGAAGCAGCGCGTGCGCAGCGAACTGTTCGGCGATCACTACAGCCAGGCGCGGCAGTTCTACATCAGCCAGACCGAAATCGAGCAGACGCATGTCCAGGACGCGATCACCTTCGAGCTTTCGAAGGTCGAGCGGCTCGAGATCCGCGAACGCATGGTCGGCCATCTGCGCAACATCGACGGCGATCTCGCGCAGCAGGTCGCCGACGGTCTCGGCATGGACAAGCTGCCCGCCAAGCAGAAGGCCGTGCGCGAACCGATCACCGACCTCAAGCCCTCGGACGCGCTGAGCATCCTCAAGAACGGACCGGACAGCTTCGCCGGCCGCAAGCTCGGCATCTATATCGCCGAGGGCGGCGATGCCAGGCTGGTGAAATCGCTCAAGACGGCCGCCGAGGACGCCGGTGCGACCGTCGCGATCATCGCCCCGCATGTCGGCGGCGCCAAGCTGTCCGACGGCAAGACGATGCAGGCCGATGAGAAGATTGACGGCGGCCCGTCGGTCGTCTTCGACGCGGTCGCGCTGGTGATGGGCGAGAAGGCGGCAAAAAATTACGCCGACGACAAGCCGACGCAGGACTTCGTCAGCGATGCCTTCGCGCATGCCAAGTTCATCGCCTATAGCGAGGAGGTCATGGCGATCTTCAAGGCGGTCGGGATCGACGGCAAGCTCGACAAGGGCGTCGCCAAGCTCGGCGGCGGCGACGATGCCAAATCGTTCATCGACCAGTGCGGCGAGCTGCGCTTCTGGGACCGCGTCGCGGTCAAGCAGGACTAGCGCCGCGCCGATGACGGACGAGACGGCCCCGGCGCAATCCGGGGCCGTCTTGCGTTATGCGCCCGCGTGCCGGTTGTGCTTGACGCCGGGCGCGGCAGCGGGAAAACTCGCCGACGTCATGGTGCCTCGTCGACCTGCCGCGATCCTTATCAGCCTCGCCGCGGCGCTGAGCGCTTGCGGCCCTGTCCCCGCCGACATCGAAGGCACCGAACAGCGTCTGCGCGACGGCGACACGATGATCGTCGGCATCGTCGCGGCGCCGGTCGAGCAGGCCCGGGCGCGCGCCATCGCCGACCGTGCCGGCAGCGAGCTGGGCATGGCCTATCGGCTCGAAACCGGAACCGCCGAAGCGACGCTGGCGGCGCTGGCAGAGGGCGAGATCGATCTCGCGATCGGCAAGTTCGCCAAGCAGTCGCCATGGCAAAAGGAGGTGCATCTTTCGCGCGCGATCGGCGCGGAGCCGCCCTCGGGCAAGGAGCCGGCCTGGCGCATCGTCACGCGTAACGGCGAAAACCGCTGGGCGATGACGGTCGACCGGCTCACCGGCCGCATCGCGCCCGCACCATGAACGCGCTGCCCGATGCGATCCGCGCCGACTGGCGCAAGGCACGGCGGCTCGAAATCTGGACGCTGGCGTGGATCGGCTCGATCGTCGCAATCATGTATTACGCGATGGGATCGAGCCAGGCGATGAAGAGCGCGATCTTCGAGGACCTGCTGTCGCTGGTCCCGGCGATCGTCTGGCTGGTCGCCGCGCATTTCGAGAAGAAGGCGCCCGATGCGCGCTTTCCCTACGGCTTTCACCGCGCGCAGAGCCTCGCCTTTTTGATCGCGGCGACCGCGCTCGCCAGCGTCGGCGCGTTCCTGCTCTACGAAAGCGCGATGACGCTGCTCAAGGCCGAACATCCGCCGCTTGGCGCGGTCCATCCGTTCGGGATCGAACCGGGGATCTGGTCGGGCTGGCTGATGATCGGCGCGCTTGCCTATTCGATCGTCCCGCCCGTCATTCTCGGCCGCATGAAGCTGCCGGTGGCGCGGCGCATCCGCGACAAGGTGCTGCACACCGACGCGATGATGCAGAAAGCCGATTGGCAGACGGGCGCGACGGGCATCGCCGGGATCGTCGGCCTCGGCCTGGGCTATTGGTGGGCCGACGCCGCCGCGGCCGCGATCATCTCGTTCTCGATCCTCGCCGACGGCATCAAGGGGCTGCGCACCGCCGCGGCGGAACTGGTCGACGGCGCCCCGCGCGAACTGGGCGGCGACGCGATATCGCAGCATGCCGCCGAGCTCGCGGGTCATTATCGCATCGCCTATCCCGACGCGACGATCCGCACGCGCGAGACCGGGCGTTTCATCAAGCTCGAGGTCCACGGTGCGCGCCCCGAAGACGCGCGGGCGCCGCTGCCCGACATACGCGACGACTGGCGCATCGACGATATCGCCTTCGTGCCGGGTTGCGACGAGGGGTCGTCGGGCTGACGCCATGTCGCTTTGACCGCAACCTTCGGGATGGCGGTCGCGACGGTTCGTCCTATCGCGCCCCCCGCAGGCGTATCGGGGGCGAGGATGGGTCAGGGTATTTCGAGCAAGATGGGGCTGCGCGACGGGGCGATGCTGGTCGCGCTGTCGATCCTGTGGAGCGGCTCGTTCTTTTTCGTCGCGATCGCCGTGCGCGCCTTGCCGCCGTTTACCAACGTCGCCTTGCGCGCCCCCGTCGCGGCCGTCGCATTATGGGGGTTCATCGCGCTGCGGCGCCTGCCGATCCCCCGTTCGCCGGGCGCGACCAACCTGTCGCTCGTCACCTTCCTGATTCCGGTCTCGGCGATCCTGCTCGGCGTGACGATCCTCGGCGAGCGATTGGCGATGACCGACATCGCCGGCATGATGCTGATCGCGGTCGGGCTGTCGGCGATCGACGGCCGACTCTGGCACCGCCGGCGCCGGCATTGAACCCCGCCGGCGCGCTGCCGAGCACGCCATGCGCAGACGATGGAACGCGACGGTTGAAATGCCGGTCCGTTTCGGCAGCGCCGCATCGCGCGGCAATCGGCCTAAGGCAGCGCGGAAAACGGCCCGCCGGGTATCGTCAGCACCTGGCCGCGCGACGATAAGTCCTTCTGCTACAAACCAAAATGGCTGAAACTCGCGCCGCCGGGCGATTGCCATGAAATCCGATCGTTCGTAAGCCTTGCCGGGTTGGACAGGCAGCCAACGGCCTGTCCGGTCCGCACTCCGATACGAATATCGTCACCCAGCCCAAACGCTCGCCGCCATCGGCGACGCCATCGTGCAACCGCGTCGCGATCCGTCGGGTCGCGACCATGAGAGAGGTCGTGCCCCATGCCAACGTCGATCCCCTATGATGCCCGTCTTGCCCTCGGCAATCATGTGACCACCGACTATTTCGCGGGTCTCAACCAGATTGCCGACGCGCAGGCGCCGGTCGATGCCGCGGAGGACCAGCTCAACGACTTGATCGCGATGCGCCGCAGCCTCGACATGACGGTCCAGGAGCTGCTCAACCTCAACGTCGATCCCACCGACGTGACGACCGAAATCGCCAAGGTGAACCAGCGCATCACGCAGGCGGCGACCGAATATGCGTCGCAGACGCTGAGCGCCGAGGACAAGATCACCGCCGCCAAGGCGGGCTTGCGCAAGATCAGCCAGGATGTCGAAAGCCCGGTCGATTACAATCGCACGCAGATCAAGAAAATGCCGCTGTCGGCCGACAGCCTGAAGATGAACGTGCAGTATTTCTCGTTCGACAAGAACGTCCAGGGGTCGCAGGACCATGTCGCCAGCGTCGCGGGATTCGTGTCGAACTCGACCGATTTTCTGGGCGACAGCTATTCGGCGCAGGCGACGGGATCGGCGACCGAGCAGGTCAACCAGCAGATGCAGAACCACGACATCAGCGGTACGCTGGTCGTCTCGGTCGGCTGTACGCACAAGGACGCGGTGCTGCTCGCGCCGCTGATCCTCGACGTCGACAAGGCGATCCGCAGCTGGAACGCGCTCTATCCCGACGACGGCTTCGACCCGACCAAGCCCGAGGATATCGTCAAGGTGTCCGAACAGTCGGAACAGGCGATCAAGCAGGGCAAGTCGCTGAGCATCATTTCGGGCGCCACCTATGGATCGAGCTTCGTCGGCATGGTCCACGTCCTCAACAAGAACAGCACGACGACGTCGCAGGACATGGAAAGCATCGCCGCCAGCATGCAGGGCCAGTTCGCGGTATCGGGGTGGTTCGTCAACGAATCGGGCGGATTCGGTGTCGATTCGAGCATGGCCGACGACATCAAGAACATGCTCAGCACGCAGAACATCACCTCGCACATTTCGCTGGTGGTGATGGGATCGATCCCGTCGATCAAGTCGAACGCGGTGAAGATCGGGGTCAAGGAATTCGCGGATTTCGACCCCGCCAAGATGATGGAAAAACTCGCCACGCTCGCCAATGCCAATGAATCGGACAAGAAGAGCGTCGCCGATTCGGCCGCCGCGGCGCGCACCGGCGGGCAGATGGTGGCGCTCGAAGGCGCGCAGACCAAGAATGTGCTGAGCGGCCTCGCCGATATCGACGATGGCCAGAACAAGATGCTCGACATCAATTCGATGATGACCGCGCTCGACGATTATGTCGACAAAGCGCTGGCGGGCAATATCGGCGTCCCCGTCACTTATTATCTCAAGGAAATCAACAAGCAGCAGCTCGCCCAGATGTGGGTCGCGAAATATTTCCCCGACAAGTTCCTGTCGATCTCGGGTGACGACAGCGGCGGTGGCGGCGGTGGCGGTGGCGGCGGTGGCGGTGGAACGCCCTCCCCGTCGCCGGCGCCCACGCCCGCGCCCACACCCGACGGGGGCGGCGGCGGCTTTTGACGACCGCCCGATCCGACCACAGCAACACGAAGGAATAGACCATGGCTCGCGCCCAGGATTTCATCTCCAGCATCAACACCGCGATCGCCAGCGACCTGGCGAGCCCGAGTTCGCGCATCCATGCGTTCTTCGCCAACAATATCAGCGGCGGCTGGGAGGCGTGGCTGCAGGTCGAGGCCGCGCGACAGATCATCGCCGACGGCAAGGCGGCGGATTTCCAGCGCGAATGTTCCTTCCCCGCGCCCGGCGGCGTCGGCGTCATGGGCGGCATGAAATGCGACCTCGTCATGCAACCGGCGCGCGGCCAGCAGATCTTCATCGAACTGAAAACCCAGCGCAACGCCGCCTATGCCCGCCATGTCCGCGATTTTACCGACGATGTCGACAAGATCAGGGGTCTCGGCCCCGCCTGGAACGCGACCTATCCGGCGATCGCGATGGTCTGCATGCAGGCCAACCAGGCGGCGTTCCAGGCGATCTTCACGGCGCTCAACCGCACCGATTGCGACCTGTGGGTACGCCAGGCCGACAACAGCTTCAAAGCGGGAAAACTGTCGCAAGCCGTCACCACCGGCTGGGCCAACCAGTTTGCGATCGTCGCCTATAGCAACAGCTGAGCGCGGCTATTCGACCGTCACCGATTTCGCGAGGTTGCGCGGCTGGTCGACGTCGGTGCCCTTGGCGACGGCGACGTGATAGGCGAGCAGCTGGACCGGCACCGCATAGACGAGCGGCTGGATCAACGGGTGGCAGGTCGGCATCTCGATCGTCGCGGCGCAATCGTCGCCGGCCTTGGCGAGGCCCTCGGCGTCCGAAATCAGGATCACCTTGCCGCCGCGCGCGGCGACTTCGTGCATGTTGCTGACGGTCTTTTCGAACAGGTCGCCCGACGGCGCGATGACGATCACCGGCACGGCATCGTCGATCAGCGCGATCGGCCCGTGCTTCATTTCGCCCGAGGCATAGCCTTCGGCGTGGATGTAGCTGATTTCCTTCAGCTTGAGCGCGCCTTCGAGCGCCATCGGATAATCGGGACCGCGCCCGAGATAAAGGACGTCGCGCGCCGGCGAGACCAGGCTCGCGATCGCGGCGATATCGTCGTCATGGTCGAGCGCGCGGCTCATCGCCTCGGGCGCTTCGGCGAGGTGGCGGACGATTTCGGCTTCCTCGGCGGGCTCGATCCGACCCTTGGCGCGCGCCAGGTTGGCGGCGAAGGCGGCGAGCACGGCGAGCTGGCAGGTGAAGGCCTTGGTGCTGGCGACGCCGATCTCGGGCCCCGCATTGGTCGGCAGCAGCAGGTCGGCCTCGCGCGCCATCGTGCTGGTCGGCACGTTGACGACGACCGCGATTTTTTGGTCGTTCGCGCGGCAATGGCGCAGCGCCGCGAGCGTGTCGGCGGTCTCGCCCGATTGCGAGATGAACATCGCCAGGCCGCCGGGCACGAGCACCGGGTCGCGATAGCGAAATTCGGATGCGACATCGATGTCGACGGGGACGCGGGCGAATTTCTCGATCCAGTATTTGGCGACCATGCCGGCATAGAAGCTGGTGCCGCATGCGACGATCGTCACGCGATCGACCGCGCCGAGGTCGAAATCGGGGATCGGCAGCGCGACCTGGCCGTCGAGCGGCTTGAGATACGCCTGCAGCGTCTGCGCCACGACGACCGGCTGTTCGAAGATTTCCTTTTGCATGAAATGGCGGAAATTGCCCTTTTCGATCGCCGCCGACGAGGCGCCCGAGACGGTGATCTCGCGCGTCACGGGATTGTTCTCGTCGTCGAAAATCTCGACCGCGTCGCGGCTCAGCACCGCCCAGTCGCCCTCTTCGAGATAGGTGATCCGCTGCGTCAGCGGGGCGAGCGCGATGGCGTCGGAGCCGAGGAAATTCTCGCCCTCGCCATAGCCGACGACGAGCGGCGAGCCGAGCCGCGCGCCGATCAGCAGGTCGTCGTGCCCGGCGAACAGGATGGCGAGCGAAAACGCGCCGTGGAGGCGCGGCAGCACGGTCGCGACCGCGTCGCGCGGCGATGCCCCGCCCTCGATCTCGCGCGCGATCAGATGGCCGACGACCTCGGTATCGGTCTGGCTGGTGAAAATGCGTCCGTCGGCGACCAGCTCGTCGCGCAGCGGCTTGAAATTCTCGATGATGCCGTTGTGCACCAGCGTGACGTCGCCGACGATATGCGGATGCGCATTGTCCTCGGTCGGCGCGCCGTGCGTCGCCCAGCGCGTATGCGCGATCCCGGTGCGGCCGGGGAGCGGATCCTCGGCCAGCTTGACGGCGAGATTGACGAGCTTGCCCGACGCGCGGCGGCGCTCGAAGCGACCGTCGACCAGCGTGCAGATCCCGGCCGAATCATAGCCGCGATATTCGAGCCGGCGAAGCCCTTCGAACAAGGGTTGCGCGACGTCGGAGCGCCCCAGGATGCCAAGGATTCCGCACATTTATTTGTCTTCTTTCTCAGGGATGTAGAGGAATTCGTCCGCAGGCATATAGGGCTCGGCCGCGGCGATATCCACCGCCGCATCGGTCGGATCGGTGCAGAGCCGTTCGCCGACCAGCCGGTCCTGCCGTACGACCGCGACGCCCGAGGTGAATTCGGGATCGTTACCCTCGCCGTCGAAGCGCGTCCGGACGACGCGGCTGAACACGACATAGCTATAGCCGCCGCGGTCGAAGCGGATCTGCGCCTCGCCGCCGCCCGAATAGGGCACCGACGCGCGGCGCAAGCTGCTGCCGCCGACCTCGCCCTCGCCGGGATGGACGAGTTCGATCTTGCCGCCGCGCGCGGCGCGATACTGCGCGCCGCCATGCCGGTCGGGGCTGCCGCAAACCGAAATCGTGCGGTCGCCCGCCTGGCACGAAAACAGCACGATCTCGCCTGCGCTGCACAGCGTCGCGACGCCATCCCGCTTGACCGTCGATGCGATCGCGACAGGTTCGGCCGCCTCGTTCGTCGCCTCGGCGGGTGCCGGAAGAGGAGATTGCGCCTCGCTGCCGACCGCCGCGGCACTATCGCCCGGCGCGCCGCCGTCGGACTGGCCGCAACCCGCCAAGGCGAGCGCCGCGACCATCAGGCCCAGCTGGCGCGATTTGACAACGCTCATCAACGTTTGTCCTTACGGACCTGCATTGCCTCGCGAAAACGTTTCGCCCAGCCCGTCTTTTGCTCCTGCCGGCCGCGCGCCATCGCCAGCGCGTCGCGCTCGACATCGCCGGTGATCACGCTGCCCGCGGCGACGATCGCCCCTGCACCGATCGCGACCGGCGCGACCAGGGCGGAGTTCGAGCCGATGAAAGCTCCCTCCCCTATCACCGTGTTATACTTGAAAAAGCCATCGTAATTGCAGGTGATCGTGCCGGCCCCGATATTGGCCCCCGCGCCGACTGTCGCATCGCCGAGATAGGTCAGGTGACTGGCCTTGGCGCCGTCGCCGAGCGTTGCGTTCTTGACCTCGACGAAGTTGCCGACCTTCGCGCCCTTGCCCAGCACCGCGCCGGGGCGCAGCCGCGCATAGGGCCCGACGACGCACGCCTCGCCGACGCGCGCGCCCTCGAGGTGCGAAAAGCTCTTGATCACCGCGCCGCGCCCCACGCTGACGCCCGGCCCGAAGACGACGTGCGGTTCGACCACCGCGTCCTCTTCGATCGCGGTATCGAACGAGAAGAACACGCTGTCGGGATCGCGCAGCGTCACGCCCGAGCGCATCATCTCGGCGCGCCGGTCGGCCTGCCACAGCGCCTCGGCGCGGGCGAGGTCGGCGCGATCGTTGACCCCGGTGACCTCGGCCTCGCCGGTTTCGACGACCGCCGAGGCCCGCTCGTCGACGCTCGCCACGGTGACGAGGTCGGGGAGGTAATATTCGCCCTGCGCATTGGCATTGCCGATCCGCCCGAGCAGGTCGAAAATCTCGCCGCCGCGCGCCATGACGGGCCCTGCGTTGCACAGCGTTTCGGCGCGCTCGTCGTCGCTTGCGTCCTTGTATTCGACCATCTTGGCGATGCGGCCGTTCGCACCGGCGATGACGCGTCCATAGGCCTTTGCATCGGCGGGTCGGAAGCCGAGGACGACGCAGGCCGGCGCGTCGTCTTCGTGCAGCCGCGCCTGCATCCTGGCGACCGTCGTGCGCCGCAGCAGGGGCACGTCGCCGAAACAGACGAGCACGTCGCCCGCGAAACCGGCCAGCGCCTCGCGCGCCTGCAATGCGGCGTGCGCGGTGCCGAGCTGCTCGGCCTGGCGCGCGAAGACGACGGTGTCGCGCGCCGCCTCGCGCTCGACCGCCGCGCCGCCGGCGCCGGTCACGACCACGATCCGTTCGGCGCCCGCGCGTTCAAGCTCGTCGATCAGCCCGATCAGCATCGGTCGCCCGGCAACCGGGTGAAGCACCTTGTGCAGCGTCGATTTCATCCGCGTCCCCTGCCCGGCGGCAAGGATGACGATGGCGATCGGTCGTGAATTATCGTCGGTCATGGCGCTGCCATTGCCATGCGGCGACGCCATTTTCCAGCACTCACAGCGATGGCCGTTCGCGATGTATATGCAAACCCGTTGCCCATCGCGCCGTATCGCGCCATGATCGTTCAAGGGGGAGAGCATTATGCGACACAATCTAACGCTCCTGCTGGCCGGCGCGATCGCCGTATCACCGGCCCAGGCCGCACAAAACAACCAGACCGAACAGGATAAGGAAGCGATCGTCGCCGCAGCCGACGCCATCCATGCCGGCAAGCCCGCAGAGGCGGTGGCCGAGGCCGACACGATCATATCGCGGTTCGAAACGGGGCGCGACGCCGACGCCATCTATGTCTGCACCAACGGCACGTCAGATACTCTCGTCCAGCTCATCGCCTCGGCAGCGGTAAAGGACAAGCAAGAGGACGCCCGTTCGGCCTCAACCGTCACCGCGGTGCCGTCGACAGTCTGCGACGCCTATTTCCTAAAGGGGTTCGCCTTCGTCGATCTCGACAAGCGCAGCGAGGCGCTGACCAACTTTCAGATCGCGATCGCGATGGACCCCGACAACACGCATTATCTCAACGAACTGGGCGAATGGTACAAGACCGAGCGCAACTGGGAAAAGTCACTGGAGATATTCACTCGAGCGAGCGAGATCGCCGACCTGGGGTTAATGGACATGGAAGAGACCGAGGCAGCGGCGATCCGTGATCGTCGCCGCTGCCGCTCCTTTCGTGGAATCGCATTCAACCACGTCGAAATGCGGCACTGGAAAGAGGCGCGCGAAGCCTTGGAAAAATGTCTGGCCATTGATCCTGCAGATATCAAATCGCGACAGGAAATGGACTTTATCGAAGAACAGACCGCCAAGGCGGGTTAGGCGCATTCAATAGCGCTCGCGCCTGCGCCATTTCGTCGCGAGATGGGGCAGCAGCAGGCGCAGCGGCATGCGCAGCAGGTGCGAGCGGACGTAGAAGGCGAAGCGCGATATCCCCCGGCGCTCGCGCCCCCAGTCGTCGCGCGCCAGCAAGCGGCGGACGAAAGGCGCGTCGCTCGCCGATCGATCGCGGTGCATCTTCGGCACCGGGGTCGCGTAAAGCCGATGGGCGAGCCGCAGCGCGCGCGTGACCGAAGCGACGAGGCCGTGATCGCGCGAACGCGTCTCGAGCATCCTCCAGAAATCGGCATTTTCGGCGGCAAACCCCCGCAGCAGCCGGTCGATGTCCCACAGGTTGCGCAAGCCCCCGGCAAGGTCGCCATCGGCGATCAGGTGCGCGGCGGCGTGGCAGATCATGTCGGCGGGCGAGAGAATATGGAGACCCCCGTCGAGCGCGACGGCGTCGGCGATCATCGCGGCGGCATCGGGCGTCGGCCGCGCGGTCGGCGGCAGGATCGTGTGGTGGACGTCGATCATGCGATCGCGCGTGGCGTGGATCAACGGCGGCAGCTCGTGCATCCAGCGGCGGTAATAGGCGTCGTCATAGGCGTCGTGCTTGACCCATTCCCAGCCCGCGCCGAGCAAGGCCGCCTCGACCGCGTCGAGCGCCTGGCGGGGGACGAGGATGTCGAGATCGCCGATCTGCCGCCCCGGCGCCGGGTCGAGCGCGGCGGCGGCATAAGCGGTGCCCTTGAGCAGCACGACCGGGGTGGCGAGCGGGACGAGCGCGCGCCGCGCCATCTCCGCCTCCCACAGCGCGCGCGTCGTCGCGACCGCGGCGGCCGCGCGGATATCGGCCAGTTGCGCCGCCACCGGTGCCGGCGAGTCGATGTCGGCGCAGCGATGCGCCAGCGTGCCGTCGAGCGCCTCGGCGCGGGCGACGCACAGCACCGCCGTCCAGCGCGCGCCGGTCCACCGCTGCCCCGCCTCGGGATCGCGCAGCACGGCGACGAGGTCGGCGATCGCGCTCACCGCCCGTGCTCCGCCCAGAGACGCTCGACCGTCGCCAGACCTTCGGCGCCGCTCGCATAATCGACGCCGAAGGCGGGAACGGTATCGACGAAGCGCGTCAGTGCCGCGTAGCCGCGCTCGCCGAGCGCGACGTAATTGGTCGACGCCTGCGTCAGCCGCATGAAATTCTCGGATTTCTGCAGCGGCCGCACCGCCGCCGCGTGGCCGAAGCGCGGATACAGCAACACCGCCGGCAGCGCGCCCTCGTCCATCCGCGCGATCGCGTCGCGGCGCGGGACGAGATGGCGGATCGCGCCCTTGGGCGTGTCGCGCAGCAGCGGGCCGAAACGCTCGCCCGCCACCTCTCCCGCCATCGCCGCGATCGCTTCGTTCTTGAGGCTGACCATCCGGGGGAAGCCGCGCACGCCGGGTCGGTCGAGGTCGAGCAGCGTGAATTCGTCGCCGAGCAGGCGCCAGCCGCGTTCGCCGAGCATCGCCGCCAGCGTCGATTTGCCCGACCCGCTCTCACCGGTCATGACGAGCGCGCGCCCGTCCTTCTCGACCGCGCTGGCATGGAGCAGCAGCTGGCGCCGCCAGCCGAGCGCCATTTGCAGGTTCATGCCCATTTCGGCGGCGAGCAGGCCGTGCGCGAGCGACAGCGGCAGCGCATCGGGCAGCATGTAATCGCCGCCGAGATGGATCGACGGGCGCAGCCAGCGCCGCCACGGCCGCTTCGCCTCGAGCCGGACGGTGAAGTCGGCGAAGCCCGCCTCGGGCCTGGGATAATCGGCATAGAGCCGATCGAGCAGGGCGATCGGCGCGCGCCAGTCGCTGGCGATCCGAAAGCTCGCGGGGCCGATGCGCAGGGCGGTGCCGTGGCGCATCAAAGGCGCTCGATCAGGCCGAGCGCGACGAGTTCGTCGAGCCGCGCCGCCAGCGCTCCCGCCTCGCCCTCGACGGCAAAGTCGCGCTCGAGCCGGGCTTGAAGCTCGCCGGGCGTCGCCACGCCCTCGGCCAGCGCCGACAGGATCGCCGGGACCGGCTGTGCGACCAGCTGCGTCAGGCCCGACCGGCGGTCGTAGAGCGCATAGAGGCTGTCGAGCGGCGTGACGATCGTGGCGCCGGGTGCGGCTGCGCGATACGAAACGGGGGTGTCGGAAGGACGATCGGTTGGCGGCGTCATGACGTCATCGCCCCCCAGCGCGGTTGCCGGTTCAGCGCGGCATCTGGATCGAGGCGAAGCAGGTAAAGCCGCCGGTGCCCGCCTGCAGGCGGCGGATATAATTGAGATAGGCTTCGTTCTGGTCGGCGCTGGTGCCGGGCAGCGAGCCGCCCTGGGTCAGCGCGCGCCTGACGTCCTCGCCGGCAAACGGCGTTGCCGAGCCCGGAACCGCGCCCGGCGTGCCAGGCGCGACGAGCGTGCCGTCGGGGGCGATATATTGCGACGCGCGCGCCGGATCGGGCACGGGAATTTCGCAGGTCATGACCGAAACCGCGGTCTGGGCGAGCGCCGGACGCACACTGACGATCGTCGCGGCGCCGATCGCGCCGAGTTGCAAGACCCGTCGGCGGCCCGCAACCGCGCGGGTTTCGTCGGCGTCGGGGGCGCCATTGCGCTGATCTTCGCTCCGCTCCATGATCTTCCCATAATGCGTGCCGCGCCCGACATAAACCCTGCTGTTGCCGCACCGCGCCCAAGTCCCCGATTGGCACAGCCGCCCCGGTGCGTGTAAACACGGCAAAACCGCGACCGGGAGGGCATGTGAGCAAGTTCGAAATGGGGAACGCGCGATGAGGCGAATCGTCCTTGCGCTGATCGCGGTCGCGATCGGGAGCGCGGTCGCGGCCTTGCTCGGCGCGCGCGGCGACATCGTCATGATCGTCGCCGGCACCGGCGTCGCGACGCTCTTGCTCGCGCTGGCGAGCGACGACGAGACGCCTGCGCCCGGACCGCGCGATGAGGCGGACAGCGCGCACGTCGCGTCGGCGATCGAGGATCACCCGGCATTTCGCGCGATCATCGACGCGACGCCCGATCCGCTGATGATCGTGCGCGGCGGCCGCGTGACGGCGGCCAACCCGGTCGCGCGCGACTGGCTCGGCGCGCATATCGTCGGCGCCGACGTGCGCACCGCGATCCGCCATCCCGCCGCCGCCGAGCGGCTCGCCAATCCGCGGCCCGGCTCGTCGGGCGGCGCGATCGAGCTCGTCGGCCTCGGCAAGCTCGGCCGCCGCGTCGAAATGCGCACGATCGCCCTGCCCGACGATGGGCGCTTCGTCGTCCTGACCGACCGGACCGCGATCGACCAGGCCGAGCGCAGCCGCGCCGATTTCGTCGCCAATGCCAGCCACGAACTGCGCACGCCGCTGTCGGCGATCCTCGGCTTCATCGAAACGCTGGGCGATCGGGATGCCGGCGGCGATGCGGCGACGCGCACCCGCTTCCTGGGCGTCATGGACAAGGAAGCGCGGCGGATGGAACAGCTCGTCGACGACCTTTTGTCGCTGTCGCGCGTCGAGGCGAGCAAGTTTCGCGCGCCGAGCGAAGCGGTCGATCTGCTCGCCGTCGTGCGCCAGACCGTCGGCGAGATCGGCAATCGCCAGGAGGCGCGAGCCGCCGATATCGTGGTCGAGGCCGACGACGCCCTGCCGCCCGTTCGCGGCGACCGCGCGCAACTGTCGCAATTGCTGCACAACGTCATCGGCAACGCGATGAAATACGGACGCGCGGGCACGCCGGTGACGGTGCGCCTGGCCGATACCGGCCGCGCGATGGTCGACCTGACGGTCAGCGATCACGGCGACGGCATCGACCCCGAACATATCCCGCGCCTGACCGAGCGCTTCTATCGCGTCGATTCGGCGCGCAGCCGCGCGCTCGGCGGAACCGGCCTCGGCCTCAGCCTGGTCAAGCATATCGTCGAGCGGCATCGCGGCCGGCTCGATATCGCCAGCCGCAGCGGCGAAGGGACGACGGTCACCGTCACGATCCCGACCGGGGAAATGTAAGCCGCCTGTCATTTATCTGTGACGCAGGAGTCATCAAATTGTCATCGCCATGTCCGATTGGGCCGTCATCGCATCGGGTGCACGGCGCCAGGACGCGACATGCTTTCCACAGGGAACAGGACACTCAACCTATGTTCAAGAAATTCGCACTCGTTGCCGTCTCGGCCCTCGCGCTGGCCGGTTGCAACGACCAGGCCGGCAGCTCGGGCGCCTCGCGCGACGTCATCTCGGCGGTCGGGTCCTCGACCGTCTATCCGTTCGCGACCGTGGTCGGCGAACGCTTCGCATCGGCGACCGGCATGAAGACGCCCAAGATCGAATCGACCGGCACCGGCGGCGGCATGGAACGCTTCTGCGCCGGCGTCGGCGCCGCGCACCCCGATATCGCCAATGCCTCGCGCCGGATGAAGAAGTCCGAATTCGACAAATGCGTCGCCAACGGCGTCAAGGACATCGTCGAGATCCAGGTCGGCATCGACGGCATCGCGGTCGGCGAATCGATCGACGGCCCGAAGTTCGCGCTGACCCCGCAAGACCTTTACAAGGCGCTCGCCGCCGAAGTCGAAGGCAAGCCCAACACCGCCAAGACCTGGCAGGATGTCAATCCGGCGCTGCCCGCGGTCGCGATCTCGGTCTATGGCCCGCCGTCGACCAGCGGCACCTATGACGCGTTCAAGGAGCTGATCCTGCTCAAGGGCTGCGAGGCCGATCCCAAGATGAAGGCGATGAAGGACGCCGACAAGGATGCGTTCGAAAAGAACTGCACGACGCTGCGCGGTGCGCCCTATTACGTCGAGCAGGGCGAGAACGACAATCTGATGATCGGCAAGCTCGCCAAGAACCCCAACAGCGTCGGGATCTTCGGCTACAGCTATCTCGAGGAAAATCTCAGCAAGGTCCGCGGCATCACGCTCGGCGGCGTCGCGCCCGAATATGACGCGATCGCCAGCGGCAAATACCCCGGCGCCCGCCCGCTGTTCATCTATGTCAAGAAGGCGCATATCGGCGTCATTCCCGGCATCAAGGAATATGTGACCGAATTCCTCAAGGGTGCTGCCGATGGTGGCTACCTCAAGGAAAAGGGCCTGATCGTTTCGCCCGCCGACGTCACCGCCAAGGCGAATGCCGCGGCGAACGGCATGACGACCCTTGACGGCGCCGAGCTGAAGTAAGACGGCGACGCCGTAACCCGACGAAAATGGGGGTGCCGGACGTCCGGCATCCCCATCGTCCTTTGCTTTGAACGACCATCCCTGGGGGGCGCAATAGGTGACGATTTCCGGACCGGCATTGCTGTTCCTCGTCCTCGGCCTCGGCCTGGTCGGCTGGCTGACGGGCCGCGCCCGCGCCCGGGCTTTCGCGACCAGCCAGGGCCGCCAGGCGCTTCATTCGCTGCCCAGTTACCACGGCTGGTACGTCGCCCTGTGGGCGATCGTCCCGCCGCTCGTCTTCCTCGCCGTGTGGACCGCGCTCTCGCCCGGCCTGGTGACCGAGGCGGTCCTGTCGACGCCAGCGGCGCAAGGCCTGCCGGCCGACGGGTTTTCGCGTTCGGCGATTCTCGGCGAGGCGCGCAGCATCGCGCTGGGCCAGCTCGATGCCGGCTTCAACCCCCAGGCGCAGGCGTTCGTGGCGCCGTATCGCGAGGCGATGGCGCATTATTCGATGCTCGGCGCGGTCGCCGCGTTGCTGCTGCTGTTCGCCGGCTGGGCATTCGGCTACACCCGGCTGAAAGCCAATTTCCGCGCCCGCACCCGCGTCGAGCGCGTCGTCATGGCGCTGCTGCTGATCGCCTCGCTGATCGCGATCCTGACGACGATCGGCATCGTCTTGTCGCTGGTCTTCGAATCGGCGCGCTTTTTCGGCATGGTCTCGCCGATCGCCTTCCTCACCGGCACCAACTGGAACCCGTCATCGGGCAATGTCGATCCCGACCTGTTCGGCGCCATTCCGCTGTTCTGGGGCACGATCCTGATCGGCGCGATCATCGCCATGCTCGTCGCGATCCCGCTCGGCCTGATGAGCGCGATCTACCTCACCCAATATGCGCACAGCAACGTGCGCGCCTGGATGAAGCCGATCCTCGAAATCCTCGCCGGCGTGCCGACCGTTGTCTACGGCTATTTCGCGGCACTGACCGTCGCGCCGGCGTTGCGCGATTTCGCCGTCATGATCGGCATTCCCCAGGCCAGCAGCGAAAGCGCGATGGCCGCGGGCATCGTCATGGGGGTGATGATCATCCCGTTCGTCTCTTCGATGGCCGACGACAGCATCAACGCGGTGCCGCAATCGATGCGCGACGGATCCCTCGCGATGGGATCGACCAAGAGCGAGACGATCAAGCAGGTGATCCTGCCCGCCGCGCTGCCCGGCGTCGTCGGCGGCGTCCTGCTCGCGGTCAGCCGCGCGATCGGCGAAACGATGATCGTCGTCATGGCCGCCGGACTCAGCGCCAACATGACCGCCAACCCCTTTGCCAGCGTCACCACCGTCACCGCGCAGATCGTGAAACTGCTGACCGGCGACCAGGAATTCGACAGCGCCAAGACGCTCGCCGCCTTCGCGCTCGGCCTCGTCCTGTTCATCGTCACGCTGCTGCTCAACATCGTCGCGCTGCGCGTCGTGAAGAAATATCGCGAAGCTTATGAATAACGAACCCGCCAGCGACCGCTTCGTCGACCCGACCCCGACCGACTGGAATTCGGCCGAGATGCAGGCGCGCATCCGCAAGCGCTATGCCTCGGAGCGACGCTTCAAGTTCCTCGGCCTCACCGCGGTCGTCGCCTCGGCGGCTTTCCTCGCCTTCCTGCTGCTCGTGATGCTCGGCAACGGCATCGGCGGATTCAGCCAGACGCGCATCGCGCTGCCGATCGATTTCGAAACCGCGCCGATCGGCCTCGACCCCGATCTGATCCGTTCGGGCAGCGGCGAGGCGGCACTGGCGGGCGCGGATTTCCGCGGCCTCGTCGACTATGCCGCAACCGAAGCCTATGGCCCCGGTGCCGATGCGTGGTTCAGCGGCGGGGCGTGGGAAATCGTGCGCGCGCGGATCGCCGCCGATCCCGACATCCTGCTTGGCAAGGCCACGTTCGACCTGCCCGCCGCATCCGACATCGACGTCGCCAACAAGGGCGACGGCGGCGCGGTTTCCGAACGCGCGGTCGCCGATCTCGAGCGGCGCGGCGTGATCTCGAAAAGCTTCAACAGTGCCTTCCTCACCGGCGGCGATGCGACCGACCCCGCGCTCGCGGGGATCTGGGGGGCGCTCAAGGGATCGCTGCTGACGATGGCGGTCACGCTCGCGCTCGCCTTTCCGATCGGCGTGCTCGCCTCGCTCTATCTCGAGGAATACGCCCCGCAGAACCGCTGGACCGACATTATCGAGGTGTCGATCAATAACCTCGCCGCGGTGCCATCGATCATCTTCGGCCTGCTCGCGCTCGCGGTGTTCATCAATTTCTTCGGCATGCCGACGTCCTCGCCGTTGGTCGGCGGGCTGACGCTGGCGCTGATGACGATGCCGGTGATCGTCATCGCCGGGCGCAACGCGATCAAGTCGGTGCCGCCGTCGATCCGCGATGCCGCGCTCGGCGTCGGCGCGAGCCGCGTCCAGGTCGTCTTCCACCACGTCCTGCCGCTCGCCTTGCCCGGCATCCTGACCGGCACGATCATCGGCATGGCGCGCGCGCTGGGCGAAACCGCGCCGCTGCTGCTGATCGGCATGCGCGCCTTCATCGCCGATCCGCCCGCCGGGCTGAGCGATGCCGCCACCGTCCTGCCGATGCAGATTTTCCTGTGGTCGGACGAGGTCGACAAGGGCTTCGTCGAAAAGACCTCGGCGGCGATCATCGTCCTGCTCGTCGTGCTGCTGACGATGAACGCCCTGGCCGTCTATTTCCGCAACCGTTTCGAAAAGCGCTGGTAAGATTATGAGCACCGATACATCCGACGCCGTGTCCGCAACGGGATCGCCCAACGCCAAGATGACGGCGCGCGACGTCAGCGTCTTTTACGGCGACAAGCAGGCGATCAATTCGGTCTCGATCGACGTCGACCGCGACAACGTCACCGCCTTCATCGGCCCGTCGGGCTGCGGCAAGTCGACCTTCCTGCGCACGCTCAACCGGATGAACGACACGATCCCGAGCGCGCGGGTCGAGGGCGAGATCAAGCTCGACGGCGAGGACATCTATGCCTCGGCGATGGACGTCGTCCAGCTGCGCGCGCGCGTCGGCATGGTGTTCCAGAAGCCCAATCCGTTCCCCAAGTCGATCTATGACAACGTCGCCTACGGACCCAAGATCCACGGCCTCGCCGACAACAAGGGCGAGATGGACACGATCGTCGAACGCTCGCTGAAGCGCGCCGGCCTGTGGGAAGAGGTCAAGGATCGCCTGACCGACAGCGGCACCGCGCTGTCGGGCGGGCAGCAGCAGCGCCTGTGCATCGCGCGCGCGATCGCGGTCGATCCCGAGGTCATCCTGATGGACGAGCCATGCAGTGCGCTCGACCCGATCGCGACCGCCAAGATCGAGGAGCTGATCCACGAGCTGCGCGGCCGCTATGCGATCGTCATCGTCACGCACAACATGCAGCAGGCGGCGCGCGTGTCGCAGCGGACCGCCTTTTTCCATCTCGGCACGCTGGTCGAATACGGGCTGACGACCGACATCTTCACCAATCCGCGCGAAACGCGCACCAAGGATTACATCACCGGCCGCTACGGCTGACGCAGATATTGGAATCAGTTATGAACACCGGCATGGATCATACGGTCAAGGCATTCGACGACGAGCTCAGCGAGCTGCGCGGCATGATTTCCGAAATGGGCGGTCGCTCCGAACAGGCGCTGGTCCAGGCGATGGACGCGCTCGCGCGCCACGACCTCGACCTCGCCGACCGGGTGATCGCCGGCGACAAGGCGATCGACGCGCTCGAGGCCGAAGTCGAGAAACGCGTCGTCCAGGTCATGGCGCTGCGCGCGCCGATGGCCGACGACCTGCGCGAAATGGTCGCGGCGCTGAAGATCGCGGGCGTGGTCGAGCGGATCGGCGATTACGGCAAGAACATCGCCAAGCGCGTCCACCGCATGAGCGAGGGTCGCTCGAGCGAGGCGGTCGCGCTGCTCCAGTCGATGGCGGAGATCGCGGGCGAGATGGTCCACGACGTGCTCGACGCCTTTGCCGCGCGCGACGCCGATGTCGCGGTGCAGGTGTGCGAACGCGACCAGGCGGTCGACGATTTCTACAATTCGATCTTTCGCACGCTCGTCACCTTCATGATGGAAAATCCGCGCAACATCGGCGAATCGGCGCACCTGATGTTCGTCGCCAAGAATATCGAGCGGATCGGCGACCATGCGACCAACGTGGCCGAAATGGTCTATTACGCCGTCACCGGCGACCGCTTGCCCGAACGCGAGCGCGGCGACAGCCCGACCGACGCGGCGAAGGGCTGAACGGGCCATGCCGCAGGCCGACATGCTGCTGGTCGAGGATGACGCGGCGCTCGCCGAGCTCCTGGTCTTTCATTTCACCCGCGAGGATTTTTCAGTCCGCCACACGCCCGACGGCGAAGAGGCGCTGCTGCTGGCGCGCGAACAGGCGCCCGACATCGTCCTGCTCGACTGGATGGTCGAAAACCTGTCGGGGATCGAGGTCTGCCGCCGCCTGCGCCGCGACCCCGCGACCGCCAACGTCCCGATCATCATGCTGACCGCGCGCGGCGAGGAAGAGGATCGCATCCGCGGCCTCGACACCGGCGCCGACGACTATGTCACCAAGCCGTTCAGCCCGCGCGAGCTGATCGCGCGCGTCCAGGCGGTGCTGCGCCGCGTCCGCCCCGCGCTGGCCGGCGAGACGCTGCGCTATGCCGATATCGAGATCGACACCGTCGCGCACCGCGTGCGTCGCGGCGGCGATATCGTCGCGCTCGGCCCGACCGAGTTCCGCCTGCTGCGCCATTTCCTCGAACATCCCGGCCACGTGTTTTCGCGCGAACGGCTGCTCGACAGCGTCTGGGGCCAGAACAGCGATATCGAGCTGCGCACCGTCGACGTCCACATCCGCCGCCTGCGCAAGGCGATCAATGCCGGCGGCAAGCCCGACCTGATCCGCACCGTGCGCTCGGCCGGCTATGCGCTCGACGCCGAGGGACGGGTCTAAAACTTCTCTTAGGTGCTGCCCCCAGGGCTATCGCAACGCAATAACGCCGGAACCCGGTGAGCGGGTCCCGGCGCTTGGGGGCGGCCTGCCGGAGGGGAACCGAGCCGCCCGAGGGCTTGGCAGATCGCCTAGAAGTCGACCTGGCCGCGCAGGCCGAAGACGTCGACGCCATAGTTGCGGTTGCCGGCGGCGGCGATCGCCGCATCGTCATAGTCCATGCGCCCGTAATTCGCCATGAAGCGGGTATAGGCGGTCGGGGTCCAGATCAGCGAGATGCCGTAGCCGTTCTGCGTGCCGCCGACGATGCCGGCATCGACCAGATCGAGATAGTCGTAGCGCAGGTTGACCTGGATCGCGCCGATGCCGCCCTTTTCGACGCCGTTCTTCGGCTTGACGCGGTCGAAAGTGCCGCCCTTGTAGCCGCGCGTATCGCCCGCGGTCAGGAAATAGCCGAGCTCGGCATAGCCGCCGAAAAAGGTCGGATTGGCCAGGCCGGGTCGCGACACGTGCTGCCAATAGGCCTCGCCCGCGGCATGGAACGGTCCGTTGATCGCCGCAAGCTCGAGCCCGTAGCTCGTTTCCGCGCTTTCCGTCATTGCGCCGGTATCGATGAAGCGCGTGTCGCTGGTGTGGACGAACGGGCGCTGGCGATAGCGCACCGTCGCGGCCGCGTCCTTGAGTTCGCGATAATGGGCGGAGCCGCCGACATGCAACTGCGTCGCGCCCGTCTTGGGCATGAAGACGACGCGGCCGTCGACCCCGTAGCTGTTGTTCTCGTCGCTGTTGAGGTCGCTGATATTGTCGCTGAACACGCCCCCCTGAACGAGCACCGATCCGGCGGTATAATTCGCCGACAGACCGACGCGACGTTCGAAATTGAACGCATCGGTAAACGCGGCGCGCTCCATCATCGAGATGAAGCGGCTACTGGTCAGCTCCTCGAGACTCTGGAAATTATTGTGCTGGCCGATGGTGACGCCCAACCCCTTGTCCTCGTAGGTCAGCACGGCGTCGGTGATCTCGGTCTCGTTGCCGGCGAAATCGACCTCGAACTTGTAGCCGAAGCCGCCCGGGATATCGCCTTCGACGCCGAGCCGCGCGCGGCGCACTTCGTTGCCGGTGCCGAGGCCGCGATCGACGATGCCGTCGGGCGCGCCGACATTGGCGACGTCGTATTGAAGCCGCCCGCGCGGCTTGAAGCTCCAGCCGCCCTCGCCTTCGATCTCTGGCGCGCCCTTCCACGCGATCGCCAGCGGCGAATCCTTGTCGTCGCTCGGCGCCTTTTCGACCGTGGCGGTGGCGGCCTGCGCCTGCTTTACAGCGGCATCGACGCGGGCTTCCATCGCCGCGAGCCGGGCCTTCAGCTCGGCCATTTCGGCGCGCATCTGCGCCGCCTCCTCGGCGCTCATGGATTGGGCCATGGCCGGGCTCGAAACGATCGACATGGCGCTGGCGGCGAGCAGTGCGGCGGCGAATTTGCAGGTCATGGCAGTCCCCTGGTTTTCCGAACCTTGAACGATGATGACGCCGCTAGGACAGCACGGTTACGATTCGGCGACGGCTGCATGACAGTTATTTGACAGCGCGCGGGAAGGCATCGGGGCGGTTGCCTGCGCGCGCGCGGATTGCCATGGATCGAGCGCAATCGACCGAGGAGATTTCGATGACCATCAATTTTACCGACCGCGTCGCCATCGTCACCGGCGCCGGCGGTGGCCTCGGACGTGAATACGCCCTCGAACTCGCGCGGCGCGGGGCGAAGGTCGTGGTCAACGATCTCGGCGGGTCGCGCGACGGAACCGGCACGTCGGATGCCGCCGACACGGTCGTCGCCGAAATCGTCGCCGCCGGCGGCGAGGCGATCGCCGACGGCGGCAGCGTCACCGATTTCGCCCAGATGGAAAAGATGGTCGCGAAGGCCAGCGACAAATGGGGCCGGATCGACATTCTGATCAACAATGCCGGCGTGCTGCGCGACAAGAGCTTCGCCAAGATGAGCCCCGAGGATTTCGCCTTCGTCGTCGACGTCCACCTCATCGGCTCGGCCAACGCGACCAAGGCGGTGTGGGAGGTGATGCGCAGCCAGGCCTATGGCCGCATCCTGATGACATCGTCATCGACCGGCCTGTACGGCAATTTCGGCCAGGCCAATTACGGCGCCGCCAAGCTCGGCCTCGCCGGCCTTGCCAAGACGCTCGCGCTCGAAGGCGCAAAATACGATATCCGCGTCAACACGCTCGCGCCGACCGCGGCGACGCGGATGACCGAGGACATCTTTCCCGAGGCGCTGCTCGGCCTGTTCGCGCCAGAAACCGTCGCCCCGGCCGCGCTCTACCTCGTCAGCGACGATGCCCCGACCAACATGATCATGGGCGCGGGCGCGGGCGTCTACCAGGCCGCCTATGTGACGCTGACCGAGGGGGTGGCGCTGGCAAAGGCCGACCAGACCCCCGAAGGCGTCGCCGCCGCGATCGACCGCATCCGCGATCGCAGCCATGAAATCGTCCCGCAATCGGGCGGCGAACAGGCGGCGACGATCGTCAAGCTGCTGCAAGGCCGAGCGTGACGCAATCACTGTCTTGATACGCTAACACAGCTATGCTAGTCCGCTGTCGGGCAATGGGTCGCAGGACCCGAGAAAGGACAGGGACATGTATAGCGAAACCGATATCCAGACCGCGGTCGACGACGGCGCGATCAGCGCCGAAGCCGCCGCGGCACTGCGCGCGCACGTCGCGACGTTGCGCGAAACCCCGGCGGTCGACGAAGAGAGCTTTCGCCTCCTCACCGGCTTCAACGACATCTTCGTCAGCATCGCCGCGGCGATCCTGCTGCTCGCGGTCGGCTGGATCGGCCAGTCGCTGTGGAATATCGACGGCCCCTCGCCGCTCGGCGCCGCCTTCGTCGCCGCGACCGCCTGGATGCTGGCCGAATATTTCACGCGCGAGCGCCGCATGGCGCTGCCCAGCATCGTCCTGATGCTCGCCTTCAGCGCCGGAATCCTGTTTACCCAGATCGGCTTGCTCGCGGTCTATGGCGAGGCCTGGCTCGGCGCCAATCCCGATCCGCGGCTGGTCTCTGCGATCGGCGGCGGCGTCGCGCTCGTCACCGCGGGCGCGACCTGGCTCCACTGGAAGCGTTTCATGGTGCCGATCACCGTCGCCGTCGGTGCCGGCGCGCTCGCCGCCACCGCGATTGCGGTCGTCATGGCGATCATCGGGGTGAGCGACAGCGAAGCGACCAAGACGCTGCTGCTCGGCCTGGTGTTCGTCGCCGGGCTCGGCATGTTCGCGCTGGCGATGCGCTGGGACATGTCGGACAAGACGCGCCAGACGCGCCGCAGCGACGTCGCCTTCTGGTTGCACCTGCTCGCCGCGCCGATGATCGCCCACCCGCTGTTCACGCTGCTCGGCGTGACCGACGGCGGCGCGATCTCGATCGGCGCCGCGCTGCTCGTCGTCGCGATCTATGTCGCGATGGGCGTCATCGCGCTGGCGATCGACCGGCGCGCGCTGCTCGTCTCGGCGCTCGCCTATGTGCTCTATGCGCTGACCGAGCTGTTTCGCGAATTCGGCGCGGTCGAGCTCAACGTCGCGCTGACCGCGCTCGTCATCGGATCGGCATTGCTGCTGCTGTCGGCCTTTTGGCAGAACGCCCGCGCCCGCGTCGTCGCGATGCTGCCCGGCGGCGTTTCGCAGCGCCTGCCGGTGATCGCAGCACCGGCCACGATCGCCCGCGTCACCGCCTGAATGACGCCGCGTCGAGAAATGGGCCGGCCCTCGCGCGGGGCCGGCCCATTCATTCGCCGACCAGCTTCACCAGCCGCCGCTCGACCGGCGCGAGCACGCCGCCGAGCTCATGCCCGCGCTTGAGCACCGCGCCGCCTTCGCCGACGAGCGACCACATGCCCTGGCGGTTGCGCAGCGCCGGGCGTTTCTCGATGCGGAATTCGGGGCGTTCGGCGGCGCGGCGAAAGGCGCTGAAGATCGCCGCCTCGCGCCCCAGGTCGATGGCATAATCGCGCCAATGGCCGGCCGCGACCATGCGCCCGTACAAATCCATGATCCGCGTCAGCTCGGCGCGCTCATAGCCGATCTGCGTCGCCCCCCGCCCCAGCGGCGCGGGAAAGGGCATTACCGTCGCGCTCAAGCGCGCTTGCCCGCTCGAGCATCGGGCAGCGGCGCGCCCGCGGCCGCATCGCGCTCTGCCTTGAGCGCCTCGACCTTGAGGCTCAGTTCGCGCAACTGGCATTCGAGGATCTCGAGCTTTTGCGTCGCCGGGTCGAAGCGTTCGCCGCACGGCGTGCCATAGGGCACGAATTCGCGCGAATAATCGGTCGCATCGACGAGCACCTGGCGCGCGGGGATGCCAACCATCACCGCGCCCTCGGGCACGTCCTTGGTGACGACCGCGTTGGCGCCGACGCGCGCGCGCGGCCCGACGGTGATCGGCCCCAGGACCTGCGCGCCCGAACCGACGATGACGCCGTCGGCGAGCGTCGGGTGGCGCTTGCCCGGGATGCCGTTGGCGGGATTGGTGCCGCCCAGCGTCACGCACTGATACAGCGTGACGTTGTCGCCGATCTCGGCGGTTTCGCCGATGACGGTGAACCCGTGATCGATGAACAGGTGCCTGCCGATCGTCGCGCCGGGATGGATGTCGATCGCCGTCAGCATCCGCGCCAGATGGTTGACGAAACGCGCCAGCCAGAACAGCTGCGCCTCGAACAGCCAGTGCGCGACGCGGTGGAAACCGACCGCCCACAGGCCGGGATAGGTCAGGATTTCCCAGCGCGAGCGCGGACTGGGGTCGCGCGCCTTGATGGAATCGAGAGTGGCGATCAACGCAGTGAACATCGGGTTTCCCGCTGGGTGTCGCAGGACAATAGGAAGGCCGCGGCGCGATTTCCAGTCGTCGATTGCATCGGCACCGTTGACGATCGCGCTAATATGCGACAAAATCGATTAAACATTCGTTATTGATCGATTTCATATGCAAACCTACCTGCCGACGCTCAAACAGCTCCAGTATCTCGTCGCGCTGCAGCAGCACGGTCATTTCGGCCGCGCCGCCGAGAGCTGCTTCGTCACCCAGTCGACGCTGTCGGCGGGGATTCGCGAGCTCGAATCGCTGCTCGGGACGATGCTCGTCGAGCGCACCCGGCGCGTCGTGCGCTTCACCCCGCTCGGCGACAAGATCGCGGCCAAGGCCAATCGCGTGCTGCGCGAGGCGGAGGATCTCGCCGCGCTCGCCGCCGCCTCGGGCAAGCCGCTGACCGGCGAGCTGCGGATGAGCGTCATTCCGACGATCGCGCCGTTCCTGCTGCCGCGCCTGTTGCCGCGGCTGCGCGAGGAGCGGCCCGAGCTCAAGCTCTACCTGCGCGAGGAAACCAGCCAGGCGGCCTGCGACGCGCTTCACCACGGCCATGTCGACTGCGTCCTGCTCGCGCTGCCTTATGGCTGCGGCGATATCGAGCAAATGACGCTGTTCGCCGACCGCCTGTTCGTCGCCTTTCCCGCCGATCGCAGCGCCGACCTGCCCGAGGCGGTCTCGCCCGATGCGATCGAGGCCGCCGACCTGTTGCTGCTCGAGGACGGCCACTGCCTCAAGGACCATGCGCTCGCCGCGTGCAATCGGCCCGAACTGCGCTCGGGCGCGGTCATGATGGGCACCTCGCTCCACACGCTCGTGCAGATGGTCGAGAACGGGCTCGGCATCACGATGTTGCCGAAAATGGCGATCGACGCGGGCATCCTTGACCATAGCGGGATCGTCACGCGCCCGATCAGGTCGGACAACGACGCGCGCGAGATCGCGCTCGTCTGGCGCCGCAACTCGCCGCGTCGCGAGGAATTCGAGATGCTCGGGGAAATCCTGAAACGGCAGTTCGAGGCGGGCGAATAGCGCCGCGCCGCGCATCAATCCATGTGTTTCAAACCCGCGCGCAGATAGTCCCAGCCGGTCACCATCGTCAGCACCGCCGCCGCCCATAAGGTGACGACGCCGACGTCCTTGACGAACGCGAATTGCGGCAGCCCGCCGGCGAGGATCAGCGCGCCGAGCGCGATCATCTGGAACGCCGTCTTCCATTTCGCGAGCTTCGTCACCGGCATCGACACGCGCAGGTCGGCGAGGAATTCGCGCAGGCCCGACACGACGATCTCGCGCACCAGGATGACGATCGCGGCGATGACGTGCCAGCCTTCGATATCGCGCGTCGCGCACAGCATGACGATGACCGCGCCGACCATGATCTTGTCGGCGATCGGATCGAGAAAGACGCCGAGCTTCGAAACCGTACCCTGTGTGCGGGCGACATAGCCGTCGAAATAGTCGGTAATGCCCATCAGGCAATAGAGCGCGAAACCCGCGAGATAGCCGACATGCCAGCCGGGCCACCAGAGCAAGGCGACGAGCAGCGGCACCGCGAAAATGCGCGACAGGGTGAGGATGTTGGGGAGGCTGAGCATATCTGGGCGCGACCTTAGACCGGACCTGCCCGCGATGAAATGCGTTTTGACGATTGCCGCCCCTGGCTCTAGACCGGATCGGGCAACGGGCGGCCGCAAGGCAGGTCGATCCGCCGCATCAGGGGGCCGACCGGCGCATGCAGACTTCGCTCAGATTGCTCGGCCGGCGGAATTTCGCGCCGCTGTTCGCGACGCAGTTCCTCAACGCCTTCAACGACAATTTCTACAAGATGGCGATGGTCGTGCTGGTGACCTACACCATCTATTCGGACCCGGCGAAGGAACAGGCGTTCAACGGCCTCGCCGCGGGGCTGTTCATCCTGCCCTTCTTCCTGTTTTCCGCGCTCGCCGGACAGATTTCCGATTCGACCGACAAGGCCAGGGTCGCGCGCATCATCAAGAGTGCGGAAATCGCGATCATGGCGGTCGGGGCGGTCGCGATCTGGCTGCAGACGATCCCGCTGATGCTGCTCGTGCTGTTCGCGATGGGCGTGCACTCGGCGTTTTTCGGCCCGCTCAAATACGCCATCCTGCCGCAGCATCTCGAGCCCGAAAACGTCCTCGGCGGCACCGGGCTGGTCGAGGCGGGCACCTATCTCGCGATCCTGTCGGGGACGATCGCGGGCGGCGTCATCCCCGCGCCGGTCGCCGCCGTCGCCATCGTCGGCTTCGCCATCCTCGGACGGCTGACCGCGATCGGCATTCCGCCCGCCCCGCCCGAGGCCGACGCCCCGCCGCTCAAGCTCGACTGGCATATCGTGCGCAACAGCTGGCGGCTGGTCAGCGCGACGATGCACATTCCGCGCCTCTACCTCGCGATCATGGCGATCAGCTTCTTCTGGGCGATCGGCGCGGTGATCATCGCGATCTTCCCGCCGCTCGTCAAAAACGCGCTCGGCGCCGATGAGACCGTCGCGACGCTGTTCACGGCGATGTTCTCGGTCGGCATCGCGATCGGCTCGGTCGCGGTCAATCGCCTGCTCAAGGGCAAGGTGTCGGCGAAATACGGCCCCGTCTCGGTGATCGTCATGGGGGTCTTCATTCTCGACCTGTGGTGGGCGGTCAGCCATTGGGTGCCGCTGTCGGCGACGCTGATCGACTGGCGCGATTTCCTCGCCGAGCCATGGGGCTATCGCGTCGTCGCCGACCTGCTCGGCATCGCCATCGCGGGCGGGATGTTCGTGGTGCCGCTCTACGCCTTCCTGACGACGACCGTCACCAAGTCGCAGACCGCGCGCACCATCGCCGCCAACAATATCGTCAATTCGTTCATGATGGTGCTGGGCACGCTCGTCTATGCCGGCATCGGCCTGCTCGGCGTGTCGATTACCGACGCGCTGCTGCTGGTCGCGGCCGCCTGCCTGTTCTCGGCGTGGCTCGCGCAGACACTCCATCGCGCCTGCGACTGATCGGCTCGCTTGGCCGACGCGCGGCCGAATTCTATCCCAGGAAGATCATCGCCGCGGTGAAGAAGGCGGCGAAGCTCATCGTGAACTGGCGGGCGTCGTCGCGCGTGAACCAGCCGATCGTGCGTTGCGAACGCCGCGCCGGCTGGATCGTCGGGCGCGGCGCCAGGACGATCGCGCCGCGCGGCGCCCGGCGCGTGCGGCGACGGTCGCGAATGCGGATCGTGCCGATGCCCGAAGGCGCGGTGACGGTGACGAAGCCTGCCATGGCTCACGGGGTTAACGCCGCGTTTACCCCGTGACCAGTGCGCCAAGATGGTAAATGCGAAGCGTCCCCCGACGGGACGGTCAGGCGGCGACGAAGTCGAGCCCGATATCGGCCGCCGGCGCCGACTGCGTCAGCCGCCCGACCGAGATGAAATCGACGCCGGTCTCGGCAATGCCGCGGATCGTGTCGAGCCGCACGCCGCCCGACGCCTCGGTCGGCACCCGCCGGTCGACCAGCGCCACCGCCTCGCGCAGCTGCTCGCCCGTCATATTGTCGAGCAGCAGGTGCGTCGCGCCTGCCGCCAGCGCGGGCGCGATCTGGTCGATCCGGTCGACCTCGACGATGATCCGTTCGATCCCCGCTTCGACCGCGCGGCGCACCGCCTCGCCGACGCCGCCCGCGACCGCGACGTGATTGTCTTTGATCATCGCGGCATCGTCGAGCCGCATGCGGTGGTTGGTCGCACCGCCCATCCGCGTCGCGTATTTTTCGAGCACGCGCAGGCCGGGAATCGTCTTGCGCGTATCGAGCAGCGTCGCCCCCGTCCCCGCGATCGCATCGACATAACGCCGTGTCAGCGTGGCGATGCCGGTGAGGTGCTGGACGGTGTTGAGCGCCGAGCGTTCGGCGGTCAGCATCGGCCGCGCAAGGCCCGCCAGGCGCATGAGGTCGCTGCCCGCCGCCGCGCGCGCGCCTTCGTCGACGAGCACGTCGATCGCGACCGCCGCGTCGAGCGCGCGGAAGAACGCGGCGGCGATCGGCAGCCCCGCGACGACGACGTCTTCGCGGCTGTCCATGACGCCGCTGAAGCGCGCGCCCGCCGGGATCGTCGCCTGCGAGGTGATGTCGCCGCGATCGCCGAGATCCTCGGCGAGCGTGGCGGCGACGAAGGCGTCGAGATCGAACCGGTCGAGCGAAAATGTCATGCCCCGCGCGCTACCGCGCACCCTTGGGATGCGCAAGCCGGCGCGTGGCGGACGATCGCGCGGGAACATTCCCGCCGCGTAACGATTGATCGCAAAACCACCGGGGAGAAAGCCGTTGAATCGCCTGCGCCGTGTCGAAACCTTTGCCCGCCTCGGCTATCTTGCCCGCGGCATCGTCTACATCCTGCTCGGCTATCTCGCGCTCGCATCGTCGCGCTCGAAAAGTCCGACCAACGTTCTGGGCGAGATCAAGGACAGTTCGTTCGGCACGCCCGCCCTCGTCATCGTCGGCATCGGGCTGGCGCTGTACGGCCTCTACCGCCTCTACGGCGCCGCGCTCAACATCGACGGCCATCAACGCGACCTCGTCGGCAGCGCCAAGCGGATCGGCCATGGCGCGAGCGGTCTCGCCCATCTCGGCCTCGGCTTCATCGCCGGCAGGGCGGCGCTGGCGGGCGATGCCATCGCCAAGAACGGCGGCGGCGAAAAGACCCAGGAGGCGGCGAGCTTCCTGATGACGCTGCCCGGCGGCGACATCATCCTCGCGCTGATCGGCCTCGGCTTCCTCGCCGCCGCGCTCGACCAGGGCAAAAAGGCGTGGACCGGCGAATATATGGACGAACTCGCCGCCGATACGCCCGACGCGGTCAAATATGTCGGTTTCGCCGGCCATGCCGCACGCACCGTCGTCTTCGCGATCATCGGCTGGAACATCGGCTGGTCGGCGATATCGGGCAACGCCAGCGAAGTCGGCGGCGTCGGCCTCGCGCTCGACAAGTTGCGCGAACATGGCACCGCGTTCACCATCGTCGCGATCGGCCTGTTCCTGTTCGGCATCTTCAGCGTCGTCACCGCGCGCTATCGCACGATCCGCGACGAGGACGTCATCGCCCGGCTCAAACGCGAAATGCACGGCTAAGGCACGTCCCGCAAACGTGAAATTCCTTAAAGCAAAAGGAAATGGTGCCCAGAAGAGGCATCGCACTCTTACCATTTTCCTTCGTAATTTCATACACTTAGGAAATTCGGGTTGCGCGAGAAGCCCGCAAAAGGCCCGCAAATTCCACTTAATGCATTGGTTTGATGCCTTTTTAGGGACTCGAGAATGCATCTTTGCCCCCGGGAAACCAGTCAAGACCGATGTCCGCTAGTTGCCCCAATC
>Ga0210036_1000475_pt1 | contig 47792 bp, 31 predicted proteins | sample CryGeymeta201515_FD_185469 | JGI IMG/M metagenome (GOLD analysis project Ga0210036, IMG submission 185469) | Groundwater microbial communities from Crystal Geyser aquifers in Utah, USA - Crystal Geyser metaG 2015-15 (SPAdes) (version 2) | ecosystem: Environmental > Aquatic > Deep subsurface >...
TCAGTTCAGTTCAGTTCAGTTCAGTTCAGTTCAGTTCAGTTCAGTTCAGTTCAGTTCAGTTCAGTTCAGTTCAGTTCAGTTCAGTTCAGTTCAGTTCAGTTCAGTATCTCCACGTTGTACCAGTAGTACAATGCAGCAAGTTCGGACGAGTCTCTGTCTGGTTATTATTTTGTGTCAGCTCCTCCTCTTTCTCGGTTCCTCCTTTACTTGCCCCCGATATTCTGTGCTCGCATCGCGAATACCGATTATCGATGACAGGCATCGATCACCTCTGTTGTCGTCATCTTCGTCGTCGTCGTCGCCGTCGTCGGGATCCTCGTCGAATACAGATGTAGCAGCTTATTCCTCCACGGATAGTACGGACGTGATTGATTCTGATAAGGTTTGTTGTTGGTTGTTGCGTGTAGTAGCGTGGCAGCAATGTTTTCTAGTTTCGTGCTCACACTGAGATTGTTTTCGTCATTCTGTACTGTACTATAAAATTATTACTCTAGAACGAATCCTACGTAAACGGTCTCTTGCAGAACTTATCTCAACTGTTGGATAAATACATCATTACGGGAGCAGCTACGACGGTACATCATGCATGTTTGTTGTCTTTGAATTGTCTTGCACAATGTTGGATTTCTGCTCTTTTTTTTTTTTTGTGATCGACGCATTGATTCATCCTCACACAAACACATGCACGCATTTTTGTTTGTGGCATAAATACAAAATAATATTCACGGAACAATACTATTTATTATTTATGCATACCTCAGCGAACAAGCATTTATAATATTCTCAAACAAGTGGAGCGAGAGGCACACGATGATGAACAGGTATCCAAAGCCAAGGTAGGGAGGAAAAATGGCTTGCTAGTTTGTTTGGTATTCCTTTTTTGTTGTTGTGTCGTCTGGGAAGACAGGAAATCAGCTGACCACGAACAACATTATTTCTCTAACATATTTTTTGACAGCGAATGATTAAGCGAGCAGGGTTGCCGCTTCCTGATGATGATTCCAACTCCAAAGAATTGGGGAAAACAGATGCCGACAAACGGCGAGAGGAAGCAGACAAAAGGAAGGACTTTGAGGCTAGTAGGACGTCCACGTCGGATGTTGGCAAGAAGGTGTCGGAACGCGCTTCTGGTAGCAGTAGGTCCGCTTTATCTCAGAGGACTAACGCCAACGGTAAACCTGATCTCATGCTACAGAACATGGACCGCCGGTTGGATCCTCGATCCGTGTCTGAGGACAAGGCAGAACTAGAACGAATGATGCTGGATGGCGAAGTACGGCACGAAGACATTGCCGAAGCCCGAGAAGCTGTCAGAATGAAAGAAAGCAACATTTCCGCATCGAAAAGATTATCAGAGATTATTGCCAAAGCAGGATCAGCCAATGCTTTTGAAGGAGAACGGCTGGGGATTGGGGGTCTTGATGATGTTCTGTCGCAGGTCAAGAGAAGAGTCTGGACCCCGCTGGCTGTTCCGCCACAATTGTTGAGTGAATTAGGTATACATCCCGTGAGGGGATTGCTCCTGTACGGGCGGCCTGGATGTGTGAGTATTTTTGTGGTGTTGCCTCTTAGTCCCGGGAAAGTGATTCATAAGTGAATACGTATCTCACATTTCCGTTCCGTACTGCAGGGCAAGACGCTCATGGCAAGAACCATTGGAGAGATCTTGTCTCCCGCACGGCCGATTACTGTCGTTGCTGGGCCAGCTATCATGGACAAATTCGTTGGAAGTTCGGAAAAAAATCTTCGCGAAATATTCGACAACCCGCCTGACATTTACGAGAAATATCGATTAGGAGAGCCTGATGGTGGTGATTCCGTTGCTGCGTGAGTTCAATTTGGCCGTGCATGAGCAAAATATGATTGGAACTTTTGCCTGGAATTGCCATCTGACTCTTGTCTTTTGAAATCAATTTAGAAATGCTCTGCATGTCGTCATCATGGATGAGTTCGACGCCATCGCACGAACACGTGGCGGAAAAGGAGGCAGCCAAGGAGATGCAGGAGTTGCACGAGACTCCCTTGTCAACCAAATGCTCGCTTGTCTTGACGGAATCGAGCCACCTGTTGTCCCAACATTCGTTATTGGATTGACCAACAAACGAAGTTTGATCGATCCTGGTAAGGTCTTGCTTGAGCGCAGAAAGCTGTTGGATTTGCGCCTATAATTTGAGCTTCTCATTCTAGTTTTCTTAACCTCCTATAGCACTGCTACGGCCTGGTCGATTCGAGGTGCAACTAGAAGTGCCTCCACCGAGAACCAATGAGCAGCGAATAAGTATTTTAAAGGTGCACACCAAAAACATGAGAGAAGCTGGAAGATTGCTAGTAAAGGATGCACCAGAAGGCTCTGCAGCTGCTCGGTATGTACAGAATGCTGGCTCGCATGGTATTCCTACCTACGAGGAGCTACTGCGTGATCTCGCTGTGGAATGCGATGGAATGTCGGGTGCATCATTGGCAGGTGTGGCAAGAGCAGCTGCCAGTCATGCACTGGAGAGGGTTGTAGAAGAATACACGACTGCCGTGGCTGCAGGTGCCGATTCGTCTGCATCCATGATGGACTGCCTTGTGACGCGAGAAGATTTTGATAGTGCAATTCAGGATGTGAATGAAAGTGCTGGCGACACCGATTGGGAACTCACCGCCGCTGAAAAGGAAGAAGAAGATAAAAATGCCGGAAGTGAATCATCTGAAACAGACGGTGCTGAGAGCGAGGATAATTCATAGTTGTGTACAATCACATCATTGACAATACCTAAGAAAAAATACTGCTGTGGTGTACATTTCTTGAATTTAGAGTTAGTCTTGAAACCCCTCTGAAATTTGTTGACGAACCGAACAACAAAAAAGCTTACATTTATTAGTCATCCTGGAAGTGTGTCTCAAAGCAACCACACAAAGTGAACCAGAACACGTCTGCGTGGGCGCGCACCATACACTGGTCCTGGAAAAGAATCAAAACTTTTCTATTGAAAAAGAAAGCTGGGCTCAAGTAGTGTTTTTAGAAAGATTGGAAAATGCTGCCACTCCTGAACAGCAACAAGCCAAACTTGCAGTGGTGGCAATGCAGACTGGGCTTGGCCATGTTTGTCTTGTCGCAGGATCAATCGCTGTTACAAAGGGAAAGATTGAGACCAACATTCCAAAAGAGCTAATAGGATCATCGGATCATGTGCCCAATCCAAAGCAACCACCAAATTTTACAATGCCGTTTATCAATCAATACTGTAATATATTGATTTTTAAAAGGTAAGGCATATACTCCTTGCATCATCCGGATTTGTCAAGGATGATTTCGTATTCTTTCAATATTTGCAAAGAGAGGTAGTTAAGAGAAATGACAAGATACTTCTACAGCACATGAACAAATAATTGTTTTTTGCAAAGCTTCTTCTGGTCAGAAGCATGGACTGGATGAATGCTTTGTGATCCTTCCATCATGCAACTAATTGCTGATACAATTGCCAAGGAAAGTGGATATTCTCAATCAATTCATGCGCAACCTCACTACTGACCCTGATTGAGCCCATTATGGCTAAGACCATGATGTAGCACAAGCACACAAAGATCTAGCTTTTGATTCTCTGCTAGTATTGGATGGACTCTTTCAAAATTCCAATGTCAATTTGCGCACATAATATGTGGAGTTGGTCAAAATGGTAAGCGCAGCTGGTGGAACTTTCTATATCTGTAGTAGTATTGACCTATCAGGACAACAACAATTGGAACAAGCATCAGGATTGGCTGCTATTTTGCAATATCCATTGCCAGATCTAGATGAACTAGAGGAAATTACAGTGCAAGCAAACATGCTTGCTCTGGGAGATGACAAGGACAGTTTTGAATACCAGTGTTGAATACGACCCAGATCCTTGACTATGAGAGAATGTTGCAGATATGAATTTACAAAGCTTACTTTGGTTCCACTAGACTTTCTCATGTTTTTTACAGGATATGGTGTCTCATTCGCTCCTGGGGCGAATAACCAGGGTAGGACGGGCGCTTTATTGTTTCATAGCCACCGATGACACTTATTCTTTCATTGTGACGAAATCGGTGGTACTCGCGCCCGCTGTGGCGGCACAAGACTCTTCGTCCAGCCGCTTCTTTGCATTTTTCTTCTTTCCATTGGCCGCGTCCCTTCCCATTCGATACATGCATGACAGAAGGAGAAGCCCTAAAAAGGCAGCAAGTGCACCTGCTGTCACCAATGCAGAAGGAATTGGTATTTTGCCTGGAAGCGGGGAGTTTTCTTCAATCGGTGAGTTGGTAGTCGCAAAATACAAATGACAGCTTCCCATGAGAGAGTCGACATTGTTGGCTTGCGAGTAAAAGGAAATTTCCCCTTTTCCGTTGAACCCAGTGGCCAACCAGGCTGCCCGCGACTCTTCGTCAGGAAGAAAATAAGGAACGTGGAAATCGTAGACTCCATCAGCTGGGCATCCATTGTCCTGATTATTGTTGTTGTTGTTGTTGGCATCATCATTTTCAGCGGCGGCTTCGTTTGCCGCCTCAAAGTCATATCCCTCTGGCCCGACATACCTACCACACATGGGCACTTGCAAATATTGTAGCAAATCAAATTTTATGCTCAGAAATGATAACTCTGCCGACACAAATGCATATTCTTCTTCCAGTCCCAGGTCCTCAACTCCATTGAACAGTACTTTTCACGAACAAACAAAGGACAATTTTAGTAGGAAGCCGAAAAAATTGTTAAGAAGACGCTTGCCAATGTGATGCTTACATTTTCCAGAGATATTAGCATCGGTCCCCATGGTACATTGATTGCTACCATTGCATTCCAAGAATAAGTTGTCGCCTTGAATTGCCACGGGAAGTGTCTCGTTGCACTCGAAATCTTTAAGAATGATATCGAGTGCCTCGACGAAGGAAAGCGATAGGAAGAGCAATTGAAGAGATCGGAGCATGATAGTATTTTGTTTGTGTTGTGTGCTGCTCTTGTGCCAAATTACTGGATTTTAATAACTTCTTTCTTCCTTGTGTTTCGAGATTTTTTCGTCTTGGAACTTCAGGGAGCTCTAATTACCAAGTCAACGGCTTAAAGGTATGATACTTAGCACGTCGAGCGAGGCGGAGTTTCGATCAACCTACCACTCCATAAACCACCGAACTCAACCATTGATTTACAAATTACAAACGGATCAACTCGTGCAAAAGGCGCCCACATCAACGGAATGATCTTTGCCAAAGGCAATATGATACGTCGGATAATGTGCCTCGAGATGATGCGTTCTGAGCATTTGATATCAGATAATAAACGCGAAAGGAATTACAGGAAATTCCTTCCTGATGCGCCTCAGAACAGCTCAAATGCTCTAGAAGACATTGTTGCTTACTAAACATCGCTGGATTAAGTATTCTACGAGAGTCAGCTTAAAAAATGAAACTAGCAATTTTACAAAATTCCCTTTTAGAGTTATGGGTATCATCCAACCCAATCACTTGGCATCGTACCAGTTCTTGTGTGTGCAAGAACCATCTACGAGCAGTGGAACAGATGTTTTGGGAAGACCTACCGTCCAGGGTTCTTGCATGCAGCGCAAAACTTCCTCGAATGCTTCTTCGGCAGTCTCTTCAGGTCCTTCTAACATGACTTCATCGTGAACTTGCAGTAGAAGAATCCATCCAAGGCGTTTCAAAGTTTCGCTCTTGTTGATCAGGTTCATGGCCATCATGGCGACATCTGCAGCACCACCTTGAATGGGTGTGTTAATGCTAGCGCGCTCTGCATGCCCGATAAATTTTCGATTTTTACCCATGGCTTCTGGTAGATGACGATACCGTCCCATGAGAGTACGCGTATATCCCTCTAACCTCGCAGTCTTCTTTTTTTCAGCTTGCCAGTCTCTAACCTCTGGTCTAGCAACATACCAAGCTTGCAACATTTTCTCGGCTTCTTCAGGTTCCACTCCCCAGTCCTGGCTAAGGCCGTGCGCTGTCTTACCGTAGGCTATCGAAAAATTCAGAGTTTTGGCCTTTCGACGCTCGGAGGCAAACAAATCTTTTAAGAGTGGTTTGGGAGGTTCGCCTTTTTCGTAGTCCCACTCGAGAAGGCACTCGCCGCTCTCAACCTTTTCCTTGATGTAATCAAACATGTCCAGCGCTGTTCTGGAATGAAAATCTCCGCCGGATTTAAAAGCATCAATCATCGATTTACAGTTTGTCATCGAGGCCAACAACCTCAATTCTAACTGCCCATAATCGGCTACAATCAAGTTGTTTCCAGGAGAAGACTGAAATGCCTGGCGAATCTTGTATTTATCCTTTTCCAGTGCCGGCTGATTCTGCAAATTAGGTCGTCGAGATGACAGCCGACCTGTTTCAGTATTGAGATTGAGCGAACAATGCACCCGGCTCTTCTCATCTGCCAAGGATTGGAGACTCATCAGAAAATTAGCAATCATAGTGTCGATAGATCCAATCGCACAAAGGCTAAAGAGAGCTACGCATGCGTCGTGGCCGGCTTTGCCTCCGCCGAATGCATCGTAAGCTCTTCCATACTTTGGAGGATCAGCCAGTGGTTCTCCTGCTAATGTTCTCAGGACATCTGCTGTAACACTTGGAGCTCCGCCGGCAGTATACTTGAAAGGTTCTAGACCAATGGTAGAAATCTTCAAATCAATGTATTTTGGTGCGGAAGTTGTCTTCTCTTTTACTTGAGCGAGCACTTCTGCAAGAGTGCTTCCTTCTTCTTTCGAAGCTGCCTCCAAAGCATCACTGAGTGCAAGAAAGCCTTCGCGGTCATTCGTTTCGGAAGCTCTAGATAAGTCACTTACAAACTGCCCATCCTCTCTCAACAGTTTCAGAAGTGCTTCTCGATTTCCTTTGGAATTTATTCCACGTGGAACAAGAGCATCGCGAAGATCGTCTTCTGACATCTCGTCATATTCATCGACTTTTTCTTTCTCTGCTCGTGACAGAAAATGCTCGCGGATCCGCTCTTTCAAATCCTCTTTTTTACCAGACAGTTTGAGCCCTTGCTCTTTACAAATGGCTTTCAATTGCACAGCTGTCATGTGGTCAAGCTCATCCGTTTGGTCCTCTGGTTCTGCAGGCAGTACAAATATCAAGTTTCGTTAGCAAGCTGAATCTTAGACATGTTTGCTGCATCCGTCAGAAGCTCTGCAGCAACGAGAGACAAACAATAATAAGCATAAAATCTCGTACCTTGTTCGGCACAGTCTTCGCGAATTCTATAGGCCTCGAGAGCTTCCTCCGAAATTTCCTCTCGCGGTACCTTGAAGACTCGCACAGGCTCGGTGTGTTCCCGGGTTTTTGCATTCTTGGACCCGCCGAACAGAAAGGTCTGCAATTGCGTGGCACTTGCTGGGTTCATTGCTAAACCGTCAGCTCCAATTTGCGTCTTGGCCCACTTGCGGAATTGATCGCAGTGGTAGTCTCTGTCTTTGCGTGCTTGCACTTCGACGCCTGCTAGATAGTCTCGGGCATCCACACGCACTCCTCGCCGTTCCATGTCAGTAAGGACCTCACCGAAAGGTCGCATATGAAGGAAATAATAGTCAAAGAGATTCTTATCCTCGAACCATGACATTCTTTTCAGCTCTTCTTCCAGCTTTTCTCGAATGAGCCACGTTCCCTTGGCATCTTTGCAAGAGTACTCGATCCACTTTTGGCGATGACGAGGATCTCGTTGCATGACTTCTACCGGGGGTATGTCCACTAGACTTCCTTCGCTACCGTCTTTGCGGGTGCGAGGAACTCCAAACAATTCTTTCATGGAAACTTTGGCAGATTCAGCTTCGTCGGTGCCCTTGAGCAATTCTTCTGTGAGTGCCGCCAGACCATATCCATTTCCACTCCCCGCGCGTGAACGAGCCGTATTTTGCAACCGTGCCATGTGCATGGTATCGCCGCCAAACCCTTGTACAAGAATACCTTCGTTCCACATCACGTGCCGATCAAAGCCATAATTGTGCCATACTTTCAAATAATTTTCGTTTTCAAACCAGTCTTTGAATTCCTGCAACACGCCACATGCATCATCGAGATTATCAATCCACAACACAGTTCCAGGTCCATCTCCTAACCCATAATCAAAATCAGGACCCGAATATATACTAACGCATGTAACATATCCATTTCCAACCGGTCCGACTGTTTTGAGATCAATTTCCATAACTTCCGTATCGCACGCATGAAAAATGTTCGTATCCGCTGCCATTAATTTCTCTAATACGATTTGTGCTTGTTCTTTGCTTCGTACCAATGTAATTCCAGGATACGACTCATTGGGATCTAGTTCAAAATATCCTTCGTCTCCCGGCTGCAAACGGATCAACGATGCCAGTCGCTCTTCTTCCGCCTCGGAACGTCGACCAAAATCTTGGGCCCATCCCAGAGGATCTTGAATGTTCCAATTTCCGCCAGGAACTGGTCGACTTTTCAGACCCTGTAAAAGATGATCTACTCCTTCTTCTTCTTTTGCCTCGTTCTCCTCCTTCTTAATAGTCCGTACGTCGGTAATGGAAACTCCATTGGCTTTCGGATGTTCCTTGTATTCTTCGTTCAAAATAATGGGACTCCCGTCGTCAAGTCGACCATCATGATCATCTTCTGTTATTATTGCTTTCGAGGTCGATGCTTCAGGTTGTGTCTTTGGAACCACGGAAAACAATCGCGTCTGTTCCCGCCAAAAGACTTGGCGGCGGTGGTGAAGTGTGAGAGACGAGGCTAAATAATTGTGGTGATGCTGTGGCAGTTTATACGACAAGGTCGTTGTTGTTGCTGCAGCATGGTTACAACTTCTACTGCATCTGCTGCCCATTCTGCTGGTGCTGCCCATTCTGGTGGTGGTTGACGTTACAGCTGGAATGTGATTGTGTCTGGTCAAGTGAGAGACCGGTCGAAGCGTTTGTCGAATCATAGTAGTAGTCGTCGACAAGGAAAAGGACTGTGTGAATCCAACCAAGCAAAACAAAACAATCAGGATATTCGAGGTTGTAGCGTTGGTCGTTGCTGTTGCTATTGTATCACTGCTTGAAGTATTCTGCTTTGCGATTCCCAAATGAAAGGCACCTCGATGAATTGATGAAAGAGGCCTCATGCAAGCTTTAATGATAAATTGGACAAGGATATGCGTTACGCTAAATAATACTAATAAGGTAATGCTGTGTGGACCACTGCGGTTCTCTCAGAAAAAACATCTTTCTGAAAGAGGACGCCACGCTCCTCTTATCCTGCCTCTATTCGCTTCTTTACTCTCACTTTTCGCTCACTTGCACGAAGGAGAGGAGGATTGGTGGTAGTGAAGAACTGCAAATCACGAGTTTAAATTTTTTGAGCCAATCAGAAACACACAAGCACAAGTCCCAAATTGAACGTCTGTTTGCAATTATCGAAAATTACACCCAAAACACGGGTTAAAAATAGAGTACTCTACTGCCTCTCTAAAAAATTACGAGTAGACTACTACTAGACTAGCTAGACCTAATAAGAACCAACTTTACAATCTCTTGAAGCCGAGTCCATCTCAGACCTACCAACCAACCAACAACCAACGAGCAAATAAAATATATATACATACATATATAAATTCAAAACCATTATGCAAGCTGTTGGAGGTACAGGACCTGATCCAGCCGTCATGGCAGCCATTGAAAGGGGAAATGCTGTTGTATTTTTGGATGTAGCCTTGGGAGAAGGTGACAATTCATCCGATCTGGGACGCATCAAGCTCGAATTGTTCGTTAAAGACGTACGTAATAAGCAGTAGTAGTTGTTGTTGTATTTTATTTTTTGTAGAAAGACCATTGGCGATAACATGCAATGGCACGAATACTTCATGACCTGTTTGCTGTTGAAAAGTATTGTACTTTATAAAGTTGTGACAGAGTGCGCTCCTTCTCCTGTACTCAGAGCTCACACGTTGTTGCTTCTCTTCTTATCGAACCATTCATCACATAACCTATGTATCATTAAAAAACAAATCCATAGTGCCCGAAAACCACGGCAAACTTTAAGGCTTTTTGTACAGGTGAGTATTTGGAGAACGAACAACCGATAGGGTACAAGGGTAGTACGTTTCATCGTGTCATTAAGAACTTTATGATTCAAGGAGGAGACTTTATCAACGGTGACGGTACGGGTAGTAAGACAATCTACGGCACAGCCAAGTTTCCCGATGAAAATTTTCTGCACAAACACGATAGGCCTGGAATGTTGAGTTCTGCCAATTCTGGTCCCAATACCAAGTAAGAAATGCAGTGTCTTGTTTATTCGCAATGTGTGATGAGATGTTCACGATTCTGTCTTTTTTTTTGCTCACGTCACGCCCGCCACCTACCTCATGCCATTCTTTAAAGTGGTTGTCAATTTTTCATTACATGCTCCAAAGCAGATTGGTTAGATGGAAAACATTGCGTCTTTGGTAGGGTATTGGATGCTCCTAGCATGCTGACCGTGCGAAAGTGTGAGGCTGTTCCTGTGAACGGGGACAAACCACGGCTGCCGCTTCGAATTGTGCAGTGTGGTGAATTATAGCGTCCCTGATTTGAATTCGACTGCTGGGCATGGTGTACTGTAAGGTAAAGCCACCTTTGACTCCAGTCTGCTACTAGTAGTTGTCAACAACAAACAATAATGCAAAGCCACTTTAGAATGCTGGTGTGTAGTCTAGTGAAAATCTGCCTCACACTATGACTCTATTAAAAGAAATCTACGAGACATCACTACTAGCTAGCGGGTCAGCTAGAAAGGTACACAACCGCATTCAGCCACAGGAGAGCAGTAACATAGCAATACCAGTTACAGCACCACTATTCAAAATCAAAGCTCACATCGGTTGTGACAAAGCTCGTCACTGCGTGTGTGTTTTGACCGTCTGCGCTCTCTCTTTCTCGCGTTAACCTACGAGAAAGGCTCTTCTTTTTCCCAATTTTGTTTCAATACTCATACTCATTCAAAGAAACTCAATTTACGCTTCCTCCTTCCAGTGCGGACCAAATTAGACATTTATGTGTTCTTTTGCTTCTGGCGGGATCCTTTAGCGAATGCCGTAACATTGTCATCATCGTCGTCGTCATCATCATCTCCTTTTTTATTATTTCCAGCTTTTTCCGCCTTTTTCTGCTCAGCGGCAAGACGTCGCTCAACTGCTTTCTTCTTGGCCTGTTGAGCCTTCTTGGCCTTCCGATCTGCCTCATTGTCATCCTCATCACCGACAAGATCATCAATCACAGTCTCATCTAAGTTTTGTAGTTTTTCATTTTTTCCTGTAGTAAATTTGGGAGAGGTGCAGTGACAGTGTGAGTGACAGTCAGTATGAAACAAATTCGAGGAGTCAAAAGAAAGTTCTTGCTTTGTAGAATGGGTTTCTTGTACTTACTCGCTTGAATTTTCAAGTTGATAAAAATCATTACCCCAATGGCCCCTAAAATTGGGAGACCATATTCTAAAGGTATAAACTTGAAGTAAGCCTGAATAAAGAAAGATGAAATTTAAACAAGCTGGTGAGAAAACTAATGAGCGATATAAAATATAAACCAGGCTGTGAACTTCTCCTCTACCGACTTACATAGGACGAGCACAGCAATATAAGCGGCATGGAAAATGCCAAGCTTTCTTTGTTGAAGAAAATGTTGCCCGTTCCATCGTTGGGTGCCATATTATTATCTTTCTTTGTTGTCTTTTTGGTGCTAGGTAAAATTGTAGAAGTAAAAACTCTGTGTGGTCTGATGTCTGATGTATGATGTGTAATGGATACAATGATACGATACAACTTGAGGGCATGTTGTCACGAAGTCGGAGCACCAAAAGATTGCATCTCCGCTCCCACTTAAGGTAAGGGTGAATTGTTTTCTTAAAAGGGAGGTATCCACACCGACAGATCGACTACCGTATTGACTACCAGTACTAGTCTGCAGTAGTAGGCTAGCTAATAGAGTAGCTGAGTAGCTAGCAGCTACCAGTGGTCTACTACTCGGAGTTTCAAAATAATGTACCGTCTAGCTAGACTCCTACGCGAATAGGCATGGTAGTGGAACGGTAGTTCTCCTACTACCAGCTACAGTACTACTACTAGAGTAACTACTACTATTGATGAAAAAACGTAGACTAGTACTAGAGTAGCATATTACAAATAGTAATAATAAATCTTAGGGAAACTTAGCCGTTTGTGCGGCCTTCTCTGGTGCGTTGATGAGAACGACGATTACTGTACAAGGCACACCTAAAACCAATATTAGAGAACTGTACTTCAATACTCGAGTACAATCTTATGAACTCGAAAACAAAACTCTGGTTTTGCGAAATCCCTGACTGGTGCACGGGACCACAATAAAATACTGTAATCTCCACGTGATAGTTTTTCTGATTCATTGCGAGAAAGTGTGGTCCTACCGTGATCGATGCCGCAAAACAGTTCGAATGCGGCAACTGAGTCACACAAAACATAACAAATAATATTAATGTAGCAAATACAGCCATCACCGAAGCGGCGTCTTTTCGCAGCCAAACTCTCCGCCTTTTCTCCACCCTGGCTCAGTTCTGTCTCAAATTTCATTCGTACGTATTCACGAGGAAGTTGATTGTTTGTTCATAGACGAAGAGTTGCTGGTTCCAGCGCTTCGTCTCTTCGAAAATTCAATGGATCGCGAGCATGACGAGGCCTGATGAAATCACTGTCCCTAATGAAAAATAAGAATGAAAAATTGAACATTGTTCTGCCGGATTGAATGCTGTAGGTAACTCCTGAGTCATACGTCAAGTGCGAATGACGTGGAGTTGGGAAGTTTATCCTCCAACCGCACATTTTTTCGTTCGAACGGGTGTGATGAGAGTCCAGAGAACGCAAATATGAAGATGTCAGCGCGAAGAAGCCAAAGAGGAAGGTCGGAATTTTGGACAAACAAGTTGCAAGTGCATCAGAATAAATAATTCTTTCGAGCCAAGGAAATCTCTTATTACGATTTTTTCAGGTCACAGCATAAATAATTCATTAATTTGGAAGCAATCAATCAATTTTACTCCCAATATTTTCTTACTAGTACTTGTGATCTGATTACTGTCCCCGGCTCTTGTTTTCCCGACCATAGAAGAAAAGCAAACCAATCAATCTTTTGAGGATAATTCAGGTGCACTATGCAGATTTACACAGCGGCACTTTGCTGGGCCTCTTTTGTGTCCCTCGCGGCAGCATTTCTCCCATCAAGCACCAACCTTCAACAGCGCTCTCCCTATTCTTCTGTGCGAGTGTTACGACACAATGACCTCCGTACAAACCTTAAAATGGCGTTCGACAACTCGGAGCCAAGCAATATGTTTGAGGGACCTCGTCCTCTTGTGAAGGAACGCGATGCATGTGGTGTTGGTTTCGTGGTCAACACAAAGACTGGCGGTAGGTGAATTCATTTTTATTTGCCTCATCAGACGCGCAACCTTCAGTGATACTAATGACTAATATTCTTCTTGTTTTAATACGCCTCCTTCAACCTTCAACAGGTGAATTTGGAAGCCACAAGGTTCTCCAGGAAGGTCTTTCTGCCTTGACTTGTATGGAACATCGTGGTGGATGCGGTGGGGATGGAATTTCTGGAGACGGAGCTGGTATTATGACGCAAATTCCCTGGAAACTCTTTGATGAGTTTCGATCAGAAAACTGCCCCCAACCTGGCGTAGGTATGATCTTTCTCCCACGGGACGAAGAGCGTCGTAACAAAGTCAAAGATATGATCGAAACAGTATGCAAAAATAACGAACTTGATTTTTTGGGATGGAGGGAAGTTCCAGTTAATTCAAATGTCCTTGGAGAATTGGCTCGTAAAGCTCAACCCAGTATCTGGCAATTCTTTGTCAAGGGGCCCCAACGTCTTAAGAATGATGATGATGAGCGTGATGGTTTTGAACGTACCCTCTACCTCGTACGTCGCCGCTTTGAAGTAGAGCGTAATAGATTGGGACTGAACTGGGATGACGATGACAACGAAGTCTACGTTGCCTCGTTAAGTTCTCACACCATTGTGTACAAGGGTATGGTTCAGTCCGCTGTCCTTGCCGAGTTTTACGAGGATCTTAAGAGCGAAGATTACACAACGGCTTTTGTCATCTACCACAGACGATTTTCAACCAATACCAACCCCCGATGGCCTCTTGCACAACCTATGCGAGTTATGGGACACAATGGAGAAATCAACACTCTTTTGGGAAATGTCAATTGGATCAAAGCTCGAGAGGCTTCCAAGGGAGGAATTCCCTCTGGAACGAAGGCCGAACCTGACTCTGATGTTCGCGATTTTGTAGACTACGACTCGACCGAAAATATTGTTACTATGTGCAATACACAGGATATTCCTTCCCTGCTGGAGCCAGTCGTCGATTTAGACCGGTCCGACTCCGCCAATTTGGACTGTGTCTTTGAACTCATGACAAAATCTCGCCACCGCGCTCCTTGCGCGCTGATGGGATTGGTCCCTACCGCCTACGAAAACAATCCTGATCTAAAGGATAATCCCGAAATTGTTGACTTTTATAAATTCCACTCTGGACTTTTGGAGGCTTGGGACGGTCCAGCTCTCTTGGTGTTCTCTGACGGTAAATCTATCGGTGCCTCGCTCGACAGAAATGGACTCCGTCCTGCACGTTACTCTATCACCAAGGACGGATCCGTCTACCTGATGAGTGAGACCGGAGTTATTCCTGATTTGCATGAAGCTGATATTGTCGAGAAGGGACGTCTAGGACCTGGACAGATGATCAATGTTGACCTCCACACTGGTGAATTTAAAGACAATATTAAGATTAAGAGCGAGATTGCTTCTCGTAAGTTTCCCGCTTTGAGAATCTCCCGCGTGACAATCTTGTCCTGCTGAAACCTCACACATTTGAATATGTTTGCTCGTTACTCTACAGGTCACCCTTACGGCGAATGGATTGCCAAGAAGAGAAAGCACGTTAAGAAGACCGAGTTCCCTGAGAATCGCCTTTACGATGAACAAGCTACTACCTACGGGCAATCAACCTTTGGATGGAGTCTCGAAGATATTGGAATGCAGATTGCGGATATGGCCGGATCGGCAAAGGAAACTACATACTCGATGGGTGATGACGCTCCACTTGCTGCCTTGTCTGAAAGACCGCACCCAGTCTACAACTACTTCAAGCAACGTTTTGCTCAAGTCACGAATCCTCCGATTGACCCGCTTCGCGAAGGTATTGTCATGTCGCTTGCAATGACCCTTGGCAAGAAAGAAAGTATCTACAAGGTCTCTGAGCGGGGTGCTCGCTTGATTCACTTGGAATCCCCTGTTTTAAACCAAGCCGAGCTGGATCAAATTGAAAGTCTAGCCGAAGAGAAGAATGGCGGGTTTCAGCAAACAAAACTCAGTACCCGCTACAACTTGGCTGATGGACCTTCTGGAATCCATGTCGCGCTTGATAGACTGTGTGACTCGGCTGTCGAGGAGGTTCGAAAGGGAGCCGAAGTGCTGATTCTCAGCGACAAGGCTGCTGGAATTGAGGAAATGCGAGAGACAACCTACATTCCTCCTCTTATTGCTGTTGGAGCAGTCCATCACCGTCTCATTGACGAAGGTCTTCGGATGGACACTGGAATTATTTCCGAAACTGGTTCCGCCTGGTCGACCCATCACTTTGCCTGCCTCGTTGGATACGGCGCCAACGCTATCCACCCATACATGGCACTGGAGACTGTCAAGTCTTGGCATCAAAATGAAAAGACTCAAAAGATGATGGAAGCTGGACGGATCCAAAAGTCCACTCTGGCGGAAGCTCAGGAAAATTACCGTGTTTCTGTCGAGAATGGATTGCTAAAGATTCTCTCCAAGATTGGAATCTCCTTGTTGACTTCTTACCAGGGTGCTCAGATTTTCGAGGCTCTAGGTTTAGGCGAGGATGCCATCAACCGATGTTTCAAGGGGACTACCAGCCGTATAGGAGGTATGTCACTTGAAGACCTAGCCTCTGAAGTTGTGATGATGAGACCAGAAGCGGTGAAGGAAAAGATGAAGTTGTTGAACTATGGTTTCTACAAGCCTGTGCCTGCTTTGGGAGAGTATCACATCAACTCTGCCAATCTTGCCGCGAAATTGCATGATGCCATTGGTTTGGACAAGAAAGTCAGCGCTGCTACCAACCGCGACGATCTCGAGAACGACGGAGTTCAGCCTAAGAGTGTTGCAAACTACGAAATTTTCAAGGAGAGTATTGAAAGTGCTCCTTTAGCCAATATTCGTGATTTGCTTGATTTCGAATCGGACCGTGAAAGCATACCTATTGAAGAAGTCGAGCCAGCTGAATCCATTATGCGACGATTCTGCACTGGGGCTATGTCTCTCGGAGCTTTGAGCCGTGAAGCGCACGAAAATCTCGCAATTGCTGTAAATCGTATCGGAGGGAAATCAAACTCTGGAGAAGGAGGTGAAGATATTGTTCGTATTAAAGATATTACCGACGTTGACGAGAAGGGAAGAAGCGCTACCTTCCCGCACCTGGCGGGACTAAGGAATGGAGATTCTGCCAACTCGTTCGTCCATCAAGTCGCCAGTGGGCGTTTTGGAGTCACACCGCAATTTTTAGTGACAGCCAAGCAAATCGAAATTAAGATGGCGCAAGGTGCCAAGCCTGGCGAAGGAGGACAGCTTCCTGGACCCAAAGTTTCTGATTATATTGCCGGATTGCGAGCCAGTAAGCCCGGCGTTACTTTGATTTCTCCCCCGCCCCACCATGATATTTACAGTATTGAGGTAAGACTTTAATTCCTGCTTTGCTTTTATTATGTGCTTTCTCGTTCTAACATTTTGCTTCGCTCATTCCGGTTTTGTAGGATTTGGCCCAGCTCATTCATGATCTCCACGCCATAAATGAAAAGGCAGGAGTCTCTGTGAAACTGGTTTCTTGTATTGGTATCGGAACTGTTGCATGTGGCGTTGCCAAAGCCAATGCAGATGTCATCCAGATCTCCGGAAACGACGGAGGAACAGGAGCCTCTCCTTTGTCTTCTATTAAGCATGCCGGTTGCCCTTGGGAGCTTGGTTTGGCCGAAGCTCACTCTGCTCTTTTGAACAACAAGCTCCGTGATCGAGTGACAATTCGTGTCGATGGTGGAATTCGAACAGGCCGCGATGTAGCCATTGCAGCCATGATGGGAGCTGAGGAATTTGGCTTCGGTACTATTGCTATGATTGCAGAAGGATGCGTCATGGCTCGTGTTTGCCATCTCAATACTTGCCCTGTCGGTGTCACGACGCAAAAGGAAGAACTACGAAAGAAGTTTCCCGGCACCCCTCAGCATGTTGTGAACTTCTTCGAGTTTGTTGCCGAGGAGACTCGTCAGCTCATGGCCCATCTCGGTTACTCGAACTTTGAAGATTTGATTGGACGTGCTGACCTTTTGAAGGAAAGTGAAACGCAGAAAGCTCGCGTGGCGAAGACCAAAAATATGAACTTGGCGCCCTTCTTTAGCGGAGTCCCCAACACTGCTAACGATCGCGACTTTTTGAGAGGTACTCTGGAGGGAGGCCAGAAGGTCATGAAGGAAGAGATTGTCCATATCAATGGATTCAGCTCTCATTTGGACCGCGAACTTTGCGCCAACTCTGATATCAAGAAGGTCATTAAGGACAATGAAGGCGAGGCTGCCGTAAGCATGAAGATCAAGAATACCGATCGTAGTGTCTGTGCCATGCTTGCAGGAGACATTGCTCGCGTCCACGGAAATGCAGGGTTCAAGGGTAAGATCAACCTCCAGCTGGAAGGAAGCGCCGGGCAGTCGTTCGGAGCATTCGTTCTTCCAGGTCTTAGCGTTCGCCTGAGCGGTGAAGCAAATGACTATGTCGGAAAGGGAATGAACGGAGGAGAAATCGTCGTTGTTCCAGACAAGGAAGCCAGCTTCGTCTCGGCTGACTCCAGTATCGTCGGAAACGCTTGCCTGTACGGAGCCACTGGCGGAGATTTTCACGCCAACGGCCGCGCTGGTGAGCGTTTTGGCGTAAGAAATAGTGGTGCATTTGCTATTGCAGAAGGAGCCGGTGACCATTGCTGTGAATACATGACTGGTGGAGCCGTCGTCATTTTGGGCACTGTTGGTCGAAATGTTGGCGCTGGTATGACCGGTGGTCTGGGCTACTTCTACGATATTGATGGAACCTTTCCCGAAAAGGTTAACGGCGAGATTGTGAAGATGCAGAGACTCGCGACAGCTGAAGCTGAAAGCACACTGAAGCACATGATTGAGCGCCACTTCGAACTTACTGGCAGTGAGCGCGCCGAGGATATCCTGAACAACTGGGACAAAGCCAAAGAAAAGTTCTGGCAAATCTACCCCCCTGCAGAGGCTGAGACTCCTATGGTAAAGCAAAAGGATGTTTTTGCCACTACAGACCTTCGAGTTTCGGCATCCGCCCCCAGCGGCGAGGTTTGCTTTTTGCCGGCTGGAGCTATGACCCCTGAACAAACCCAAAGATGTGCTGATTAAGCTTCACTTTCAATGTGCTACAATAGATGCTTCCATAATAGCAGTACAGTGTTTACACAACATTACTTCAAATTTGGTTATACAATTCTTGCCACATAGATAACGAAGATGACAATATCATCTGTGTTTGGGTCGCAAGTACTCGAGCACCTGCTACTTGGTGTCGTAGCTTGAGCTACTGAGTTTTGGGTGCGCATTAATTAATTGCGCGTAGTTTTGCTGTTTGCCACCCGGCCGGTCGGTCACAACCGAACAACTGGAGTAATACTCTAGACCTAATCAATTTTGAAATATTTGAAGTTGTAGAAAATCCATTCTCACTTCTCACAAACCAGATCAAGTGCTGTAAGTCACAGGGACAGGACAGTCCACCTGTAGAAATGAAATCAAACGAAAGACTGTACCACCAACTCATAACACCAACAAGAGCGTTAGTGTTCTTGTTCTTTGGCACTCTCCTTCTCTTCTCGTTATCGGAAGCCGCCGCGTTTTCCTCGTCAAGGTATCAACATGGGCGACTGTGTTCTTCGGCAATTCAATTGACAGCGAGCAATTTGGTCAAAGACACATCTCCACCTGATTTTGTTGTGCCTCAGAAGCTTCCATTGTCGATCGAACCTACCGAGCAAGCTTCTATTTGTGTGATTGGTGCTGGTGTCAGTGGCCTTACAGCTGCTATTACAGCTGCTGTTGCTGCTGCCAGTGAAAATGATGACGACGGCAAGAAAATTGTGGTCTTTGAAGCCACCGGCAGAGTAGGTGGGAGAGTACAATCGGATACAACTGATGACGGTTTTATCATGGACCGAGGATTTGCCGTCTTTATTGAAGAATACCCTTGGTCTAAAGCGCTCCTAGATTATGACGAGTTGTCGTTGGGAAAGTTCTTGCCTGGAGCGTTGCTGAAAATAGCAGGCGAAACTGAGTTAATCCGAGTCAGCGATCCCTTGAGGAACCCTGCTGACGTGATTACAGCTTTGTTGGCACCAATAGGGACGTTGAAGGACAAAATAAAATTGGTTCCTTTGATTGTAAACGTCAGACGTAAATCCATTGAAGCCCTCTTTGAAGAACCGGAAACGGACACTCTGACAGCATTGAAAGAACGATGGGGATTCTCGGACGAGATACTGAACAAATTCTTCCGTCCATTCGTTGAAGGAATCTTCCTGTCGCCCTTGGAAGAGCAAAGCTCGCGCATGTTCTCCTTTGTCTTCAAAATGTTCTCGGAAGGAAGCGCCACCCTCCCGCTAGGAGGTATGAAACAGGTGTCGGAGCAATTACAAAACAAGGCAATTAGATTAGGAGTTGACATAAGAATATCTCAACCAATTTCTGGTATTATACAAAAAGAGGACGGAGGTTACATCGTGCAAACTAGTGATGGGAAGAGTCGCATTGAATCTGACGTCGTGGTCGTCGCGACGGATGTTAGGGTTGCGCAGAAACTCATATCTCAAATACCCGATTTGGACTTGAAGGAAATATCACCAGAGATAAACCAGCGATCGGTAGGCTGTCTATATTACTCGTTTGAGGGTAATGCTCCCGTCAGGGACCCGATACTGATACTGAATGGAGAGGGTGAACGACGAGGAAGTCGGGAGAGCCCCATCAACAATGTTTGCTTTCCAACAGCTGTGCATGCGGGATTTGCGCCTCCAAGGAAAGGCCTCTGCAGTGTATGTATTTTGGAAGGCGCCATGGAACTTTACAGAGGCGAAGAAGATGAGCTCGATCGTGCCATCAGAAACCAGTTGGCTTCGTGGTTTCCTGATTACCAGTGCAACATCAGAGACAATTGGAAGCTATTGGGCATTTATTACATCCCGAATGCTCAACCAATTCAACAGGGAGTCAACGCGGCAAATGTCAACGGAGGACGACATTGTGGCACATTTCGAGGCGTAGAACTCCCTCAAAATTTGTTTGTTTGTGGTGATCACATGGCTACATCATCATTGAACGGAGCACTCGAAAGTGGTGTAAATGCAGGAAACGCTGCCGCCAGTCCTGCATCAATAGCAATCACAAGTAAAAATTGAATGAGCTCACAGGCTAGCCTTTTTGCAGGCCTATCTGTACTAAAATCAACTCGCGCTTACATCAAGGTAATTATTTTATTCCTCATACGTTTCAACTTGATGATAAGAAATAAGCTGATCTTTACAATCATTGTCACTGGCGACTAGCCCAACTGGCACGAGTGTGTTTACTCCAACAATCCTTTACTTCTGAGTAGGTCCTGTGCCAAAACAAAATTATTGTAGGGCTTCTCCATGATCAAATCGATCAAGTCCTGCATAAAACCAGTCAAATGATCCTTGAAGTCTCCTGCCACAATATTTTCTGGTGGCACTGATGGGTTAACATTGACTTCCAGTAAATATATTCTATCATCCTTCGTGACCATCATATCCACACCAGCCAGAGCATATTTCCTGACCAATTGGACAACACCAGGATCCTCTTGACTCGCACAGTACTTCACTCTTCCCGCCATATCAGGAAACAAATGCAAACCAAAAGTGGTAGCAAGAAAAGTTTCAATTTTTTCTTGCATTCCTCGTTCGACCATTTCAGGGATATCGCCGAGTAACATTCGCCGAGAATTTTCATCATTTGATCCGTTGGTAATATGAGCATCTCGGTCTCGCAAGGAGTCATCGCTGACAGCAGCTGATGCCAACCGCACTTCGTGCCTGTTATAGATAAATACCTCCAATAAATCTGGATGCGAAAGATTTTCAACCACCACCAAATAACTCCTCAGATGAAATTTTCTCTTTTGAAGGAGAAGGCAAGGTGCTACCTCAGCTTGCAACACTGAAAGGTGTGATCCAAAAATAAATTGCGCAAGAATTGATACAACAAAGACAAGGTTGGTCGGCCGACACTATATTGAAAGAGCACGATGATATACCTATTTGAAATACGATGAGACTTACCCCAACTTGGGATTCTACCCTTGGCTTCAATCAATTGATCAAGAAAGCCAGGCTCCTTCTGGGCTCTCTGTCGGTGTTCCACGATAATTTTGTGAATTTCTTGCGCATTCTTCACAAAGAAAACACCTTCTCCTCGGCTTCCCATGGGCTCTTTCAGAACAGCATAGACGCTGTCTTTGTTGGAAGGCAACACAGGCAACTTATCACCGACCATGCGTTTACACTCATCCTCTGAAACATCCCAGTTGATCAACACGGACGGCGGCGACAAATTCAAATGTTCGCACCGACATCTCTGAATAGTACGCACCAATTCGTCTTTATCTTCCAGACTGTCCAGGGCAGAGGAGGATCCGTGCACGGCCATCTCAATCTCTCCAGTGGTGTCGTTGATCTTCTCTAGTCGCAGCGTGGCTGGAACATGAGCGCGCCGCTCATTGGCTTTGCGCTGACGACGACCCCCAGAAGCTCGTTTGTTGAGCATTGGAGCAGGTTGGGGGATACTGGGAGCTTGAATCTCTCCATTTTTAACGGCCATATCAAGTTCAACGATCTTTTTGGCAGAAGGAAGATCAGTGAACTTTTCTATCTCGGTCATGCTATCGGTTTTTATCGAATTGACTACCCATCGCCAGGGAATCTTCACGGTGTATAGGAAGGACGGCATAGTAATAAAGTTTAGAAAATATTGGGCAAAACTGCTATTTCGAATCTCCTGTTAAATGGCCGATGGATAAGTGCGTTCCGGTTCGTTCGTTTTCAAGGTTCAACCCGTAAAGTAGGAGGGGGAAAAAAGGGGATACCTCAGGCTAAATTCGAGAGTTGCGACTGGTAGACTCTCAAGATTAACTGTCCAAGTGATAAAGAAAAGTCTCAACTGCTTGCTTTGCTTAACGAAAGTGGCGTTCCAAGTACTTTGGTATCAGAGTATTAATGGCTGTTTGTTAGTGTGTAGTTGTTGCAGGGTTTAAAACGAACCAATGGCAAGATGGTCGATCGAGCGAGGTAACGTTGTTGGAAAAAAATAATGGCCTGCCTTGGCCGGAGAAATGTCTCTATTCTACTACTAGAGCTAGAGTAGTAGCTACTCGGAGTACTGCTTGCTACTAGGACCAGGTAGTAGACTACCAGTACGGAATTCGACCAACGTATGAGGGCAGACTGGAATTCCAAAGAAGACAATTCGTTCGTTCGTTCGTTCGTTGCCTTTTACGAGAGGATGTAGTGACGTCTGTACCAGGTGGTAGACTAGCTACGAGGTACTAGTAGACTGCCAGGTAGTCTCTACCAGTTCTTACCTGGTATTGTTAGTAGACTACCTGGTAAGAAACTAGAGATAACACTGTGAGAATGAGTGGACTGCCAGCAGGAAGAGAGGCAGCAGGAAGAGAGGGTACTATCTACTATTCTGTACTCACTAATTAAATAGGCGATTTTTAAAGGTGTACTGAAATGCTCCTAATTGACCAACACTCCTTATTATAAAGGAAATGCTCCTAATTACCAAAACAAATGCTCTTATTTCCATATCAAACACTCCTAATTGGAAAACAAACGCTCCTAAGAACATAAAAAATGCTCCTTGATCAAAGAGATAATAGCTAGAAAACAAATTTTTAATGCTCCTATAATGGCAAAGCAAATAATGCTCCCTCCGAATTCCAAAACAAACACTCCTCCTCATCATTAAAAAACAAACACTCCTAATTGCATTCCTCCTCTAAATGCTCCTACTTGCAAGGAAACACTCCTAATTGCTAAAAAATGAAAACTAAATGCTCTTGAATGAAAACCAAATGCTCCTAATTAAATACTTGTCATAGTACTACTGTCTCTTCCAGACACTCTAATTAGTTCCAGTAGACTACTAGACTACTACAAGGCTACTTTAGCTGCTATTTTTTATTCCATTCCTCCAGCTTTTTCGGTTTCTTATTGCTTCTGCTGCACGTGGAGATAAGTGGGTTGCGAAAAATATCAACTTCTAGACTAGACTACTTGCTTGCCGCATTTGTAAAGATGAAAATAAAAAAATAGATCGTCTAATTAACGGGGATCACAACAGTGGCCGCATTTGTAGCCAGGCCTAGTCTATTATTATTAGTGATAGTCTGTTATTAGAGACCTTGCCGCTCGAGGCGTGTACAAGTTACGAAGCGATCTGAAGTATTGATTTGCAGAAAGTGCATTACTATGCTTTTTAATTTACTAAATGTAGGTGTTACAGAGGAAATAATGCAGTCTTCACGGCCAACTTTAGCCATTTAGCTCAGACGGCCCTTCCGTGAAGCCAAGCAAAGGACTTCTTATCGTCAACTTCTCCGGCTTTCGCTTTCTTGTTCATGGATCGCTCGGCCAATTTTCGGTAACGCTCTGGAAGCTTGCACAAATACTCACGTTCCTTTTCGGCTTCCGAGCTGAGACCCTCAAGATGTTCTAGATCCCATCGCTTGACAAGGTGCTCAATTATATCGGCATAGTCGATGGCTGTGTAGACGCCAATGCGTTGAGCAATGTTGGAAAAATCATTGTACAGAGAAGTGCTAATACCGTCGTTCATGTTTTCGGCAGGCATTGTAATTTGTCCTCGCATCATATCCCCAAAGACCATTAATAAACCATTAGGATCCCGGTTCAAAATTTCCTGCGAAAAGAGCTGGTAAGCCTTCTCGTGACGTCCTTCATCTCCGGCAATCTTGTTACAAATCTTTGCCAAGTTTTTGTCTCCTTCTCTGCGTGCTAGCTTTCCGACGTTGGCGTGGGACACTTTGGTAGCACGTTCCTGAAAGGATGTGTACACAAATCCTCTGTAAGGATCTTTTCGTGCATCAGGGTTGAATCCGTTTGTGATCAAATGCTGAATGGTGATTTCAATGCTGCGCATATCCGTTCGACCAGTAAGGTAGAGGTACTTGTTCAACAAATCTCCGTGACGGTTCTCTTCTGAAGTCCATCCACGGCTCCAACGAGCCCAAGGAGTATCCGTGGTACCAGTGGGATCGTCGCAGCCTTCAAATGTGTTGAGAAGAGTCTGGTAGGTTGGAAGAGCTTCTTCGGTGACCAAATCCCCAATAAGGACGACAAGAACCTCATCGGACAATCCGCTGGACATTTCACGAAGCTCCTTTACTTGATCTTCCCATCCTTCCTTGGACAAATCAGGCAAATAATCCTGTGGTTGCCAAGCCTTTTCACCAGTTTCTAGGAGCTGTGAGGAGTTGAAAAAAAGGGAGATCCAAGAAAAAGAAAACTGTAAGAAAAATGGGAAAAAGGTATCTTATTCCACGATTGAAACCAAATAATACACTAAGTCCACCCACGAACTTAGTCAACTCTTCCTGCCTTCCACATCATATAGCTGCCAAAAAAAGAAATCGGAGATCAACACAATCATGAGTTCATCTCAAATCACTCGCACGTACAATTTCGTCCACCATAGCCCCGGCGATCGGTGAAATGTCCTCAATGACCTCCACATGCTTGGGGTAAAGGAATTTTGTCGACTTCAATCGATCGTGCATGGCTGCCTCGTCAAAAGAAGTTCCGCAGATATCTTCATAATCCTTCTTGGTCACGACTTCGGGATCGACAGCCACCATGGACAATGACGTCTTTCCTTGAACGACCGGACGGGCAGGCTGAAAGGCCACGGCCGAATTCGCAGCCATCAAGGCGGCAAGAACCAGTCTCGTGTTGGCAAGGGACAGCATCGTAAATTTCAATAAATAATAATAATCTTTGGTTAGATTATTAGTTGGGTTGTAAGATTATGATACACGAATAAAGGAATGATGATTGGGTTTGAAATAAAAATAAATGTTCGTTCACAAAAGGAAGCCACCAACGAAATTGTTTCCTTGTTGTTTGACTACACGTCACCGGTTGACAGAGATGATGGGATGATGTCTCCATTGAGATGTGCTGTGGATCTTAATCAGAATGATCTGATTGGTTCAAAATACTAATAGAGTTAAGGATACAACCACGACAGCTCTAGTTCTGCTGCTGACGATAATGAAAAGGTTCGGGTTTCCATTTTGGAGTGGCGGCGTGGCATGAATCAAATGAGAAGCTCGCAGATCTACTCGTACCATACTATTGTAGATTCAACTACCTTGGTGGTGTACGAGAATTGCTACTTCCACAGAAGCAAGCTCATCTCAAACCAGGATGCACGACCATCAAGTACTTCCAAGGACCTACTTTACTCGCGGTAAATACTCTGCTAGCTAGCTCCAGCGGACTGGAAAGTAGGAGCATCGTCGAGAAAGATCTTCATGATGCTCAAAATGTGTACTTTAGCTACGTGCGCACCTGCTCTTCGAAGGTTTTAATCTGCTGCTGGACGCAACCCTCTTTTGAAGTAACGCGGTTCATGTCTGCCTGGTAGGGAGGATACCTGGTAATTAATAATTATCATAAAATATTGAATTGAACATCATTGGTGGCCTGCGGCGTGTCGGTACAATAATAATATATCTTTTGACATCGCTCCTCATCAGATTTCTGCAGCCTCGGAGGAGACGAACGTGGGCGAGGAAAAACAGTTCGTCATTGCTAGAAATTCAAAAACCAGAAGCCAGCACTGACCACTTGCCATTTTTGTCATGAGCGCGAATGCCATCATAATGATATCATCACTCCTCGCCTCCTCTAGTATTATACCTGTAGTACTACTTGTTAGAGGTAGTAAGTCAGTGATGTAAAAGTTTTGACGGAACAAAAGTCAGAGGATTCTTTTTCTCTCACTGTCCGTCTACCGTATGGTACCCTGGTACCAGAACGAGAAGGAGACGTTGCAGTTGTTGCCACAAGAAGCATGCTGCGGTCGAGCAAAACCAACAGAAACAGCAACCACACATACTGATGCTGAGAAATTTCTTTACCGCTTCCCTGGGTCCTTGCTCTTGAAAAGCTTTGATAAAAGAAGAACGTTTGCCAGCTACTCTAGTACTGTAGTACCAGGTAGTTGACACAAGCAATGTTAGTTGACACAAGCAATGATCACCACGTCCTACGAAAGTTTTGTCGTACAGTGTACATGGTATTAGTACTACTAGCTACTACTAGCTACTCCGGAGTACTACTACATTTTTAAAGTCGAGCTACCAGCACCTTGTACCTGGTACTATTACTACTACGGTAACTGGTAGCTCCATACTAATAATATTTATTTACATAACAGTTGCAGCAGGTTGCAGTAAATTCGTTGATCCGCTTATTCAAATGATATTACGCCGCATCTCCCTTGATATTTTATGTAAGAATTTATGTAGAATCAGGAGCGCTGAGTAGAAATCAGATTTTCGGAGTTACAGCCTATTCTGTGAGATTCAATATATCTTACTGTACCGCTCCTCCGAATCAAAGAAGAAGCCTTGCTCACTTTATTCTTCTCCTCATTCATCCTTAACATTCATCATAAATGCACTTGAAAAACAAACCAAACCAATCACCATGGACGATCTGGCAGAACGCTTAGACGTTCTATTGAGTCAAGAGCAGTCTTCTTACAAAACTGTGGACTACATGGACGAGGATTATCAAAATGTATTGATGATGTCGGTATCTGGTTCGTCTGGTACGTCGTTGTTCTCCTCCGACATGAGTTTGACCAACAAAAACTCCCGATCTTCCTTTTCCTCGTCCGATGCGTCGAAAATCGATCCCTATTGGCGTGAACGAATTGCCGAATGGTTCTATAGCGTGGTAGACCATTTTGAATTTTCGCGAGAAGTTGTAGCTGTGGCGATTCATTATTTGGATCGATACTTGGCCACTGCTCCGGTCACCAAGAAACAATTTCAGTTGGTCGCCATGACATCTCTCTACTTGGCCATCAAACTTTACCAACCAAAATTCCTCCAAATTTCCCAAATGGTCGGGCTTAGTCGAGGTGAATTTACTTTTGATGAGATGACGGCTATGGAATTGCATATCCTCAGGTGAGACTACTGCAGTATTCCTTCTTGGTTAACGACGATGGAGACACAGGAGATCCTGCGTTCCTGCTTTGTTGCAGTAAAACTGCTGTCTTTTCGTCTTCGCCAGCTGAATCTCTCCTGCATTGGAATGCACTTTATGTGAAACTATGGAACTTTCAGTACAAAGTTTACTTTTGCGACTTATTTCACTTAAGGGTCAAAATCCCCTGCGCTGGTCTTTCATGTGCATCTTGTTCGTCAGATTTTAATGCGTTCCTGATCTTGATTGAACAGCATTTGCTGTTTCATGTTTTGTTGCGCTCCTAATGAATATTATGTGCCATGACTAACCTCTGATCTACGCCTCTTTCAATTTTCTGCGTACACGTTTAGATCCCTCTCCTGGAATGTGCATCCGCCTACGGCCTATTGTTTTGCCAAGCACTTTCTCTTTTTTATGCCACACAGTTCCATTGACATGGACATTCGCCACGACATTTTCGAACTGTCCCGTTTCTTGACGGAACTCTCCGTCCTTGACTATTTCTTTGTCTCGAAGAAACCATCCTGCTTAGCTATTGCGACCTTGCTGAATGCTTTGGAAGAATCGGAACATGTCTCCAAACTAGCCCGGATTGATTTTGAAGTCCACTTGTGCGGCCTGGTCAATCTGGAACATGCGAGCTTTGAAGTCGTCGAATGTCGTCGTCGATTGAAGCAACTGTACTTGGAATTCTCTCGCCCCGCATCAACAAATGCGGAAACGCGAAATGAAACTATCTCTCCCGTCTGTGTTTCGTATGGCTTTGCCGGGGAATACGCGTCGGTATCCCTTTACGGAAATGCCACCATGCGTGATGGCGACTGTTGTTGAACATAAAAAAGGAACGCAAGCCAAGCTACGTGTCTTTGCTTTGAAACTACCTCATTACTCGCTATGCTATATGTACTCTGCAAACGAGAAATTTTAGATTGACCACTGATCCCGAGAGAAAAATCAACGGAACACCATTTTCTTTCCCAGTTGGACGATTCAAACCAAATGCAAATGATGTTTCCTCAAGCACATTTATGTCGGTACCAATCTATGCATCGATCTATGCACATATCACCACATGTCACGATGCTATATTCATACTCACCTGTACCATTATGCCCTTGTGCACTACGTCACAAGTTGGCATTGTGTTCGTATACTGTATATTTAAAATTTGTTTGTACTTCCTAATAACCCTGGGACTACTAGAGAGTATATTATTATAAAATAAATTATGACTTGCTATTTTACACTCGTTTTAATTCGATGTAGATGTGGATATTTTGCTTTTGAAAGTGCACGAAGTCTGCGAAAGTATCTCATTTCTTGAGCCACTTTCGCGTTGATACCCGCCGCACACGCACACTTTTTATTGCTCAACACCAAATATCAGGACGCACTTCTCGTAAAAGACCGTAAACAAAACCAAGAGCCTCACTCTGTACCCGAGAGGAAGCCGAGGCATTCAGTAGCAAATCCACCAACTCGCTTCTAGTAGCACCTTGTGCCCTTGCACGATCTAAACGATTCAAATCAAGGTAATGCTTAATTTTTGGGTTCTCTTGCCATGGCACGCATTCTTGCAAAGTCACATTGGACATTAGCATTTGTAGGCAACACTCAATGTCTTCCTTTTTCTTCGTGTGTGAACCTAAAATGCAGAAACAACGTAGCCTGGAATTTGACGAAAGGGACTTTAGTACGGAGGTTGTATCGAAATTTGTAGGAGGCGAACCCAAAACCAAGGATCTAAACCCGTGAGGCTGTTTAAGGATCTCAATCAAAACGTTTGACAAGAGTGCCCCCCGAAGGCTATCGCGATCGTCCGCCAACATGAAAGTATTGACATGGTTTATGCGTGCAACATGTCGGATAAGATCAAGGAAGCAACGATCGTCTACGATATAGTGTCCATTCAATTTCAAGCTTCCGTCACTCTCAAACTCCATGTTAAGTCTTCTTTCTGCAGTTGTAGTTGTGCAAAGAAGTTGTATATTATTCTTCAACGAACGGTTGATGGCGATACCTTGTAAGGTTGCCTGCACCCAAATAGATACGTCAATAACTTCTTCGAAGGAATGGGCAAAAGTAATTACCACCTTCGTTAGAGCAGAATTTTGTTCCAGCGTCCTCTGATACATTTGTTGAATGTCAATGTCCTTGCGTACTGCTTTGGAAATATTCAATGCGACTTTTTGGATTGTAACATTGTCTTTCAACGAATTCAAAAAGTAGAGAAATGCTTCCTTTTCCCATCCAGGTACAATTATCTTTAGCTCTGCAATGCGCGGAAGCAACTGACATAGACTTCTCGCAGAAGTCAAAGAAAGTGGTGGCACGTCTGTCCTGAATTGACCCAGATCGATTATCAAGAACTGCGTAGTTTCGGGCCAAATTTCCACACAAAAATCTAGAAATTGGGCAGATCGTCCAAGTTCTAGCCCTTGGCGAATTGCCTGACGTATCTTTGTGCTTGAAAGCAGCGTTTCTAGCGGACAGTGTTCCACCAACAGACGTAACGTGGGTACGGAAACTTCATTGTGACGCGATACAAGCGCTAAGTGAAACGGCAAATGGCCATGTCCATTTGGTTGCCCTAGTTGATCTTTGTTCAGATCGCATAAATACAAAATCACGTTTTCGTGTGCACTATTGCAGGCACAGTGAATGGGCAGGTTACTCGCCCTGGTAACCTCACCGGGAGTTCTCAGTAGCTGCGGCAGATCTGGAACAATCTCGCAAAACGTCTGCACACTTTCCAAATCTCCGAGGTTGATGAATATGTTCAATGTATCAACAAGACACTCTCTGTTGAATTCATTGATCAGAGCAGGATCGCTCGCGAAGAGCTCGAGTAATTGCTTTAGAAAACTCACATTGCGTCGTACCTCGTCGGTGGTATTTTCGGTTCCTGGTGTCGACATGACCGCAGGAAGAATAAAAAGTCAAGTTTTGTTTTGTTTTGATGCACGTACTACTGTTATCTGTTATCTGTTATCTGTTATTACAGTATGTATGTGTGAGACAAGCGGTTCTTCGTTCTTCCAGCTGAAAAAAATTGTAGAAAAAAATTCGGATTGAATGTTGATTCGCCTTGGACGCAAACTGGATCCTTTGCAAGTCAGACAATCACCACAGCCCCCGTTTAGCTTCATTAGTACGTAGCATAAAACTGTACGGTACCATAGTACTGTATTACTCAATAGCTAGCTAGTAGCAAGATATATTAGTAGGCGCCACCACAATCTCATTTATGGCTTACTTCTGGGCCTTCGACTGCTATTACGATTTTCTGATGGTCTTGATCTGCCGCTGCGAGATCTCGTCGTAGGTTTTGCCTTCGTGCTAGCTGACGAATCTTGCATTGTCCTTTCGCGCCGACTCGGCACAATGGGTTTCCCGAGTCCTTTGTCGAGAGTCCATAGCCAGTCTTTGTACAGATTGAGTCTCCAGTCGCTTTCGTCTTTGATTGCCTTGGAAAAGCGACCCCCAAGAATGTTCATACGCAGTTCGGCCTCTGAGCGCAGCAAATTTCGAAAGGTATCAATATCCATCCAATATTTGTTGGGTGGTGGGTCAGCTGTTCGTTGCCTATTATTATCCGAAGGACCGGGACGTACGCTGTACATGCTTTTCTTTGTACCATCCGAGTTGAAAGCCCGCTTCTCGTGCGACCGTGCCTTGCGCCGTCTTCGTTTAGGTGGTTCCGAAGCATTCCGAGACTCTCGTGGTGATGGTCGAACTCGAATTGTGTCAACTGTATCGGCTTCTTCTCTTGGCAGCTCATCGCTTACAGAAGCTTTCGTGGTGGTTGGCTCCATTTTCATAGCCTTTTCAGCTTGTTTTCTAGAAAGTAACTGCACAACCTCTGGTTTCCCCTCTCTTGGTTTTGCCTTTGATATCCGCCATTGGGGTGGAACGCCTGTCCGAGGCTTGGTGGTGCTCTCCACAAGAATTGTGGCCAAAACATCTGCTTGCAAGTCAACAACCTCATTTGTTGTGTATCCCAATAAAATAAATTCTTTGACCGGGACAGCCTGCTTTCTTCCTTTAGCGTAATCAAAAAACACGACGAATTCGTCAGCTCCACGTGCATCATCTTCCTGGGGTTCAGGTGCCTCTTCGATCTCCCTAGTAACAGTCTCCGGTGTATCTTTCGCCTTCGTAGGTCTTAATTCCGGGTATTGCCCTTGGATAATTTTGCTTTTGGCAACTGGTTCAGACTTTATTTCTGACGAATTCTCTGAGACTTCTACTGTACTAGCTCCCTTTGCTTCGACAGGAGCAACGATCTCTGGGTCTATTTCAGCAACAGTTTCTTTGTTTTCATTCATATCTGTTTCTATGGAGTCCACTGCCGCCTTTATAGTCGCCGCTTTACCAGATTTGTCGGTCTGCGTTGTCACTTCAGTTTTCTTGCTTGATTCTTGCTTGCTGGCAGCAACCGTTTCCTGTTCATCTGCATATTTGACGGCATCTGAAAACTGGGATGGAACAGGTTCCACCTTTTTATGCGTTTCTTTCTTGATTGTTTCCTGCTTAGAAACTGATTGATCTGACAGTATTGGTCCAGACTCTTGCTTTGATTCATAATCCTTCTTGGAGACTGCCGACACAGCCTCCTGCTTGGATAATAATTGCCCAGACCCTTGCTTAGACAACACCTCCAACTTCGAAACCGATTGCTCAGGCTCTGTTCTTTTCGGTATTTGTGTGTCAACCAACAACGTTTCATCCTTTTTATCAGTCAGTTGATCATATGCACTTCTGGTGAGGACTTCAATATCACTCATGCTGCTACTGCCGAGTCGTTGCCAGTTTGGAGGTAGTTCCGAGTGTGGCCGTGGTACTTGCCCCGCCATAATCAGATCCAGTACATCTGGTTGAAGACGCACAATTTCTTCTTGAGTGTAGCCAAGATTAGTCAATTCCACCAGAGGAGTGGCCATGGAAATACCACTGACGGAGTCTTTGTACATTACCAGGAGTTCATCTGCCGACAAGAATTGTAGTGATGTTGTGTTGCTGGATTCTTTCGACGATCTTGACACGAAATTCTTTTCTGACTTCTGTTCCTTAGAAAATTTAGCTGGCTTTGATGCTTTGGTTGGTCGTCCAGCTTTCTTCATCGCCTCGTTACTTCTCGCGAATTTGAGTAATTCTTTGGCTTTTTCTTGCGAAACAATTTGCAACTTTCTACTTGAGATTTCATCCAAGTTCTCGCTCGCAGGACGCCTCCACCGTGATGGTATACCCATTTTTGGTATTCGAACTTGGTCGGCTACGATCAATGCCACAACATCTGGTTGCAACTGAAATATGTCATCACGTCTGTAACCCAGCTCTGTCAGATTGACCAAAGGTACCGACCGAAGCGTATTGCTCGAAGGATCTTGGTACAGAATCATCGTATCATCCTCGGTATCAGTACGTGTGGACTCAGTTATGACCGATTTCAAGCAATCGTCTTCCGTCGTTGTCGAGGATAATACGTTTTCCTTTGCTCTTTCTTTGATTTCTGTCATTTTGTTAGGTGGATCCTCCCTTTGTGCTTCAACCTTTGTCGATTTTTTTGAGAGCGTATCTTGGTCTGGAGGCTTTTTCACCTTCAAACCATCTTTAAATAGTTCCGTCTTTTCCGCAACTTTTACTTCTGAATTCCTTTTGGCCTTGCTTTCTGTGTGCTTTGGTGGCGCAGACGACAACGTACGCGGCACAGGTGGTGGCAACCCGATCTCTTTGACCTTTTCAGCTCCCAGAACATTCATGACGTACGTCTCGTACCACTCAGGATCTTGTTCTGCAACGGTTCGGTAGGCTGGTAATGTGTCAACCTTGGGTAATAGTTTGGCATCGTTGGACTTGGAGGAAACCTTTCCATCGGATGAATAGAGCAGAGCTGACGGTGAAGGGCGATTAGCAGGTTGCAACCGCCAGCCGACATTGAAGACGTTGATTATGTGTCCACTGTTACGTCCCGACCCAGACGAATATTGGATGGTGGCAAGGAATGCTACATTTGGTTTTGCTTTCGATTGGACCAAGTCACATTGTAGCAGAGCGACGATGATGGCCGTGAAAAAACATCTTGTTATTGACTTCATAGCAAGTCGTCAATTATTGTGTTTGTTTCCTCCTCTGCTCATGAAAAATGCCTCGTCAAATTGGAACTTGCTGCAAGGTCGATTCTACTTTGATTGTAGTCTAGTCGCTTGCGATTTGAGACGTTGATGTGTTCACCCGAAAGAATATAGTTTTATGAAGATTGCGTTGCAACTAAAGAATAATAATGTACTCCGAGTAAATAATAATTCCATCTTGACTTTTATGATGTGAATTTAGGAAAAGGGAATTTGAATTCCACGTGGAGATCCGTATGCATCAACGTAGTTGGTGCTTATGTGCTACCAGCGAATGGATGAGACTTTCGTAAAACGCTCCTACTAGTCTACTAGACTAGTTTTATTATTCAAACACTACACACCAGCATCAAACAAAAAAAACTCTTCACACGAATATCACACGCAAACAAGGGGGTAGTTGCAGCGGCAGAAACCCCTTTACAGGTTACAGATCATTTGATTACTTTATCAGGATGCAGCTCACATGGAGACTTTACCTATTCTTGTTAGTGATGCCTATTCTGCAGAGATATGGAGCAGCAGTGATTGCGTTCGGATGGTGGCGTCAAGTATCTTTGGCCGTTTACTTTGGCTGCTGCAACATCGGATCGACGATGTCAGGGAACCTGACCTCGTCGATTCTGACATTAGATGGTGAAGAACTGGATGTAGTTTTGGTGAAGATCGGAGGTTCGTCGCTAACTCACAAGGCCACCCAAGAAACCATAAACGAACAATCTCTGGAATGGGTATCAAGAACAATTGTATCTTCAATCGATGCTTCCTTCCTAGCAGCCAGCGATGATTCAGCAAAAACTGAAGTTAATCAATCGTTGAAAAGGAAGCGGGCTTTTGTTGTGGTTCATGGAGCAGGATCATTTGGACATCACACAGCCAAAAAGTATGATCTGCAGGGTCGTTTTGACCCCCCAACATCATCATCCGCATTCTCCGGCGCGTTGTTGTCGTGTCAGGAACGGCGACGGACCATGCAAGGTCTCGCGAAAACGAGACTATCCGTTCAAACTCTCAACAGACGTTTGGTTGAAAGTCTTGTTCGTCACGGAGTCAATGCAGTGGGAATATCACCCTGCTTTGCCGTGCCTCAGCTCCAAGCCCATGGAGGCGGAGACAGCCCCGAAGCTACTCAAGAAACTCAATCAAGCCTAGAACGAATCGTGCGGGATGCACTTCAGGCTGGACTGGTTCCTGTACTGCACGGAGATGCATGCTTGTACGGAAGACAGGAGGCTGGTATTCTCAGCGGGGATGTCGTGATGGAACGACTGGGACTAGCACCTTGGGTAACGCATGCCATTTTCTTGACGGATGTAGCAGGGGTCTTTGAAAGCGATCCTCGACTTGATCCCAATGCGGGCCTTTTGCGATTTATACAAATAGACAAGAAAAGTCTGGAGGTTGTTTCTCCAGTGCTAGATGCCTCAGGATCTTCGCACGAGCATGATGTGACGGGAGGCCTGCAGAGAAAGCTTGCCTCTGCAGCTGCCATTGCGGCATCTGGTATCAATGTCACGATTGCCGAATGCGGGACACTGAACGGCGAAAAAGTCATGCTTGGTGTTAGAACCAACATAGAGGCGACCACCGTCTACTCAGTGTAGTGGAGATTTTCTAGAGAGCTAGTAGATACTCCCACTCGATAGGGATTTGTCTACCTGGTACCTGGTGTTCAGAGCTCGTGTGGATGAAGTTTTTGTTTAAACTTTTGCTTCCCTCCGCCCGGGCATATAACATTTTTGAATACACCCGGGCATGAGTTGATTGACAGCCAACCAAACTCTTGCCCCAACATCGCTTCCAAAGAAAACAAATTAATTCATGAATCCATCGAAAAATATTACTCGTACTAGTCTAGTAGTAGTAGGCCTAGACCTTAGAGTACCTTTTCCAATATCATTATATAGAATAAACAACCTGACAATGGCCAAAAAGAACAAGAAGTCTCCCAACTCTTCTAGCAAAGAGAAGGGAAAGAAAAGTAAGGCTGCTATTTTGGAGGAGATTGAAGCCATGTCCTCTTCCGACGAAGGGTCTGTGGACAACAAGAATAAAGCCTGGAATGCCAAAGCCGATGCTCTTAAGAAAGCCATCAAAGATGGCGACTTTGAAAAAATCCTGACCAAGGGAAAATCTGAAGAAGATGACGATTCGGTGGAAGAAATCGTTTTGGGAGAGGATGATGACAATGATGAGGACGACAACGATGAAGAGTCTTCTGAAGAAGATAAACCAGATGTAGAATCCGAAAGTGAAGTAGAAGAAGACAAAAAAGCCGAGGTAGGAAAGGATCAGCAAATAAATGATGAGTCCGATGATGACAGCGAAAACGACCATGAAAATGAAAAGGATGATGATGATGATGAAGAAGAAGAAGAGCAATATGACGCCTTGTATGATTCCAATTCAAAGGCCCTGATAGCTAAAGTCAATGAACTGGTAGCAGAAAAGAAGGATTTCTCATGGGTTGAAACCTTTGATATTGTGTCCTCTACGCCCCTTCCCTTTGGCCAAAAGGACGCGGAAACAGGCGTGAAAATTGATATACATGATGACTTGAAGCGTGAGGTTGCCTTTTATAACATGGCACTGGAAGCTGTGGAAGATGCCCGCATGAAGTGCAAAGAGAGCAATGTCCCCTTTACAAGACCCGACGATTTCTTTGCAGAAATGGTCAAATCGGATGGTGAGCATCAACCATATTTTTCTGCTTTTTTTTTTAAGGGTCTGTAGATGCCAGTATTTGAACTTGTCCGCTCACCTCATTTTTCAATTATTTCTAGACCACATGGCTCGAATCAAGGACCGTCTCATCTTTGAGAATAAGAAGATTGAAGCCGTTACACAGCGAAAGTCCAATCGAGAGCAGAAACTACGAAGCAAGGAAGCCCATGCCAACAAGATTGCGGAAAAATCTAAGCGACGAAAGGATAACGTGAAAGCCGTCGATGAATGGGCCAAATCGGCCGCGGCTAACCGTGGCGGTCGCTACAGCGACGATGCAGACCAAAAATACCTCAAAAAGTTTGAAGGTGGAGATCAAAAACGTCCCTGGAAAGATCGCGATGGGAACTATCAGACTGGTCCCAACAAGAAGCGAATGAATGCGGACAAGAAATACGGGTTTGGCGGCAAACGAGGACGGTTTAAGCAGAACACCCAGGCAGACATCAATGACATGTCCGGCTTCAATCCTAGAGGTAACTTTAGTGGAGGTTCGAAGCGAAAGGGTGGCGGTGCCGGAGCTGGTCGGCAGGGAAAGCGCGCTCGTGATGCTTCTCGTCAGCGTTCTTAAAACCGCAATGTGTGCGCACACTAGTGTAATGTTTTGGACACTATTATTTGAACATTCTCCATGTACTTGTCACGCCAAATGCTTTAGATCTTCTACGTAATACTGGTACGATTAGGAGCTCCAGCAGTAGTTGTACTACGTTGGTACTAGAATAGTAGGCTGTTTGGTACTCGAGTATCTCCTTTCCACGTGCAACCACACTCTGGCTTGTTCCACAATAATCTGAACCCTTTATGAAGCAGTCGAATCAACAATTTCCCCCCTCAAATATGCAATGCTTTACACATCACAAGCTCGCAGCTCACAGCTCACAGCCATCATCACTTTTAACTATTGTTGTGTTGTGGTCGTCCTATCTCCTCAAATGCATAATGAACCACTCCAAAAGACTTTTTTCCAGAGGCCTCTTTGAAAAGTGCACCAGATCCAGACCTGTGGTTGCGACCTTATCTTCCAATCACTGCTACTACTCTCGACCAAACAATCAGGCCCTGTCATGGCCGATCAGTACAAGCAGCATTCTTGTAACAATTCGATGTTTCTCGGCCACTCCAAATATTGATAGCTTCATTGACAAACCCGCAGTCTCTTCCATATCCACAACATCTCAGGACCAAATATCAGCATCATCTCTGCTGGACAATACTACGGAATCCCTCTCACTAACAACATTGACGTCTCTGCTGCCGCCAACGTACTCGGACAGCATTTCTGTATTGGCAACCGAAGCCCACGATCACATCGCTTCGCATGATCTAGCATGGTACAATTTGAGCGGCTACGTAATGGATCTGGTTCATTTTACTCACGATGTCACGGGTCTCTCGTACGCTGCTTCTGTGGCTTCCATTACGTTGGGGATTCGACTGTTTTTAATTCTACCCTTTGGAATTGTGTCACTCCGATCCGACCCAAATATTGATCAAGATATCAAAAATTTGACAGAAAAGATCAAGAGAACATCTACCAAAGTGAATAGGCACACCTACAATGCGTTGCTATCACAACACAAAGAATTGATTCGACGACGAAAAATGCAAACACTTCGCAGTTTCGTCATGCCCGTTATGAGTTTCGGAACCTTTCTGCTCATGTGGTTTGGACTGCGGTATATGGGCGCTTACTATCCAGAGGATTTGGCAGCTGGGGGGACTCTCTGGTTTCCTGATTTAACAGAGCGAGATCCCTTGATGTTTTTGCCCATTCTCAGTTCGGTCACTTTTTTGCTCATGGGGGAGGTGGGGGCGGACCAATTGGGACGTCCCTCTCGAGAGTTTAGTCCATTTTGGGCTAACTTTTGGAGACTCTTTCGAATCAGTACCGTGTATCTCTTCATCGATGCCCCTGCAGCCATTTTTTGCTATTGGATTCCGAATTCTTCCATGTCCGTCTTGCAGTCTGTTGTCCTGAGCCAACCATCTGTGCGAGAAGCAATTGGTGTCATACCGAAACGAAAAGAAAAGGTATCTGTCATTCAATTTGTCAAAGATACACCTGGTACAGGTACTGGTGCTATTAAGGATGAAATGGTGCCACAAAAAGCTGTTGCTGGCAAGGAAAGGATAGAAGGAGAGCAAATATCGGTACACAAGAAACGCAAAGGCAAGCGAAAACGCTAACTACAATAGCAAACAAGCTTTGATGTGGCCCATCTTTACTGCATGTTTCAATCAGAGAATAATGACTTGGCAATGATTAACAAGTTACTCGGAGGACTCAACTAAAAGTTCCTCTACAGATTCGTCTAGAACTGGTTGAGCCGCCTCTCCCGTAAACCAATGCACGGCTTTGGGTATGACTTGCGTTCGAAATATTTGTGCTACTTCGTAGTCCATGGCAAACAAGGCCTCCAAATCGGCAGCCTCTTCTTCGTTTTTGATGTCTCGAATATGGTCGGGCATTTTGGGTGGCGTGAACCAGTGAAAGAAGGATTCCTGGGATTCTTGTTTCGCCACGGTTCGAACTTGTCCGGCAAGCTGTCCTTTGCCTCGCTGTTTTTTAAGAACTGTCGTATGGGTCAAGGATTTATCCTCTTTCCATTGAATTTCCGTACCTGCGACCTTTTTCAGAGTGGGTTCATCATCCAGTAGTAAGTTGGGAACTTCGTATCGTTTCATCAGGGTCGTATTTTCAAAATAGTCGTTCGTGTCAAAGGTAAACGTCAATGTAAAGGCTTTTCCGTCCTCATCATCTTCACACGTGACATCCTGCAAGGATTCCAGACATTCTACGTCTCCTTCCGACAGCATGGCCTGAAGAGTTTCATTGTGAGCAATGGCACAGACCCAAAATTGTGGAATCCCTTGAACCTTTTCTTCGGAAGTGTTGTTATCGTCATTGTTACATGCATTCTCCTTTTTATTGCCTTGAACGATCAAGCTGCGTTCTTTATATAATTTGGAATATTGCACTTGGTATTTAGCTTCTAGAGCTGCTCGTTCATTAAAGTACTCGGCAAATTGCTCATCCCGATCTCGATCCAGTTGTTTTAAAGTTTCAATTCTTTCGAGGAGATATTCTGGCATGTTTATGAGAATATCCTGTTCCTCCTCCTCCTCTTCCTCCCCTTTTTCTTCTTCTCCCTTCTCGGGTGTGTTGTTGACATTTTCTTCTGCCGTCATGTTTGTTTTGTTGTGAAAGAAATAATGAGATACTCGAGTATTTTTTAAAATTACCTACTGTATTTATTTGTTACTAGTAGGCTTAGTCTACTCTTTAGTAGAGACCATTCCGATCACCATACATGAGTTTTTCGTGGTCAGATTTGATGCCATCCATGGGACAGCTGGAAGGACCACTCAGTGTATGCAGTCTTACTTGCTCATGACTCAGTACGCTCCCTTTGCTCACCGGCCTAGCCCCCAAAGATAATTTCAGCTTAGCCAGACTCGGCGCCTGCCCACTTCCTCACAATACGTGGCCGTTGAGTAGACTGCTACTACTAGCATTGACAAGTCAGTCATTGCGACGAGGCCTGCCTGAAATATTTATTTCGTATCCTCCTTCTCGGCCGATCGATCTGCTGTTTGCCAAACAAAAAACCATTGGCTGGATTTTTACTACACAAATTTACTCTTGGATTAATTTTTGCATTCTTCCATTTTCGAATACTAAAAAGAGAAAGAGATATATCGGGGATATATTTTGAATTATTTGTAACTAAAAAAGAAGAATATATTGAAAGATGGGTCTCACTTTCTCCCGTGTTTGGGAGCGCATGGTAAGGAGGTATTAATCTTGCAAGTAGACACGTAGTTATTAATGGGGGAGGGAGGAGCATCCAATGAAGAGATCCCCTCAACCGCTGCGGTCATGCACGTAGATTCTACGTAGCTCAAGTACTAGCGGGTCATTCGGGCGTTGCATTGGAGGTGGATCTCTCTCTCCTTTGGTTTTAAACCTTGGAGATGAAACTTGAACAATTTACTTGATCAACCAATTAGCAAAAAGCTGTATCTCACCTGTCTTATGTTAACCATGTTAATTTCTCTTTTTTTGTGACAGTTCGGCAAGAAGGAAATGCGTATCCTAATGGTTGGTCTTGATGCCGCCGGTAAAACCACCATTTTGTACAAGCTCAAGCTTGGCGAAGGTATGCATCTGCTGTGGATGAGATGAGAGGATTATCTGTCCAATCGAATGATTTTTAACTGACTTGTCCCAACCGCTCCCCTTTTTGAACCCATCTTCTTCTTGCAGTTGTCACCACCATTCCTACCATTGGTAAGTTATAAGTAATCCCATGCCTGAATTAGCACTTTTTGCCTCCTTGAAATTTATTCGATTTGAATGCTTGCACTTTATTTTCCTCTAATAATTTATATGTGACACTAACTAACTTACTCTAACAGGATTCAACGTGGAGACGGTCGAATACAAGAACATTTCGTTTACAGTTTGGGATGTGGGTGGTCAGGACAAGATCAGACCTTTGTGGCGCCACTACTACCAAAACACCCAAGGTCTGATCTTTGTGGTGGATTCCAACGATGCCGATCGTATCGACGCCGCCCGAGACGAGCTCCACAGAATGTTGAACGAAGATGAACTCCGCGATGCCGTCCTCTTGGTCTTTGCCAACAAACAGGATCTTCCTAATGCTATGTCCGCCGCAGAAATGACCGACAAGTTGGGTCTTCACGGACTTCGCCCATCCTACCGTCAGTGGTACATTCAAGCCTGTTGCGCGACGACTGGAGACGGTCTGTATGAGGGACTTGACTGGCTCTCGGCTACATTGGTTAAGAGAAAGTAGAGGAAATATAGTTTTGCAAGTCTCCGTTACGATGCCCGACTACTTTTTTATTATTTACCACCGTATGTACGCATTTGTGGATTGGCGTTCAAAAAATGTTCAACTGTCAAATCACATTTGAAAATAAAAATGAAATCAAGCTCAAGAATAAAGTCTCTGTCTCTCTTTTTCTGTTGGGGAAATCCTTTTCTTCTGCGACAAACGTGTGTCTGTCTCGGGGCGCAAATAATGACCTACCAACCTCCTTTTTACAAGATCATACCATGAAGCAGAACAAACAACAATGACTGGATGTAAAGGACGATTGATACTGTACCAGTCTTTTGTCTGTTTGAGCGGAAATGGAGAGTCTAATGATAAAAATTAATTACTGCAAGGTTTTAGAATCAAAGATCTTTTTTTTATTTTTTGATCTCTCGCGCAGACCTCTTGAATTCAAAGCGAGATGTGACATCAAACAGCCATCCCTCCTGTCATGTGCACGCCGTATACGATATTACAGTATTCGAGTATTTGCCAGCAGCCTCCGAAATTCCTATTGATTGCGGTGGTCTACTAGCTAGTAGGTCTACTTGTGAAAGCGTGCTGTCCACCACGCTAGCTACTGGTACTTTTATTCGTATTACCTGCCTGTGGCCTCCTCGCAGTTTTGGCAAAATTTCCGAGTCACGAATACTAGTCACATAAAAAGACGTTAGCGCTCTAGGAAGCTTGTTTGGCATGAACAAAAAGAAACAACAGATCTGTTCTCAGAATTTTTACTACTAGCTAGTACTGGTCTAGAGACTAAAACCAGAAGCTAAAACTTACTTTACCACATTACAGGTGATAAGAAGGTCGCTCTTTATGCTATCTTCTTTCAATTAAAAGAGTATTGAATAGTTCTCAGACATGCCAAGATCCAAAGACACCAAGGTCTGGAACGAAGATCTCTATGCTGGTCTCATGGCTCGAGCGGATCAAGCCCGAGCACAAGGGAAGGTATCACAGTACACCTGGCGGGATGGTGCTCTTTTGATTCGATCGGTTCGAACGGATATTTATATGTTCAGCAATGGACGAATTGTTGGATTGCCCACCTGCAACAAATTAAGCAAGACGGTGGACAACGAAATTCGCAGTATAATGCAGGGAACTCGGCCGTTGTTTCCCGAGGGTTGGGTCGCCACGAACCGCCATCAGAAGGCTCTGGTCAACAACGATGGAATTGCTGTACGAGATTACAAAAAGGATCCCTATCTCAAAGTTATCAAGATGCGCGGGGGTGCCTATGCCATTCTTTTGGCCTTTCACTACAGCGATGTCGATACCATGACCAAAGATCAGATTTGTGAGGCGGCACAAGAATTTTGTGACGAGGCCATGGACGCAAACTATATGGCCGGTCGACCACGCGGTGCCTTTAGTGCCAAGAATACATTGGTCAAACACTTGTTGGTACAAGAAAATAGGAGCCAACAAAAAGGCGGATGCTGGACGTATACGATCACCGAACATGGTAAACAATTTACCAAGGCTATGATGGACAAATTTCAACTCAGCGATGATGGACTGGGACAAGCTTCGCCTCTTTCTATTGATCTTAAACCAGCAACTGAACCATGCGGGTTCGACAACAAGAACACTAGCCACAATCCTTACATAAAAAATCCTTACATGAAGAACAAACAACAACGAGGCATGCAAAGAATGGTGACCACTCCATCTCCCAACAAGGGCCGATCGCGCACAACCAAGCTTCAGCAAAATGATAGACAGAAGCTTTTGGATTGGTTGGAAACAGCTGTCAAAGAGGAACAAATGAAATTCAATGTAGGCGAATCTCGTCGAGCCGGTCTCCATGATTTGTGCGGTGTTATTATGCGAGCCATTCCAGGACTGCGTCTCAAACATCAATCAGAAGGCACAGGGAGTGATCGCGCATTATATATTACAGTCCTGGAGCGAGACAACTCAATATTTGGCATTCAAGGATTGATAAGCACAGCTGTTACCAGCAGTGGTAGTTCGTCGTCTCCTGCTTCCGTGTCGGAGAACAAAGTCTTTGCGAAATCTATCAAAAATGTTTGTGGAAATAAAAAAATTGACGGTGGATCGCCTGCCAAAAAAGTAAAACGGGCTTTTTACGCTTGTGATTCCGATACCGATGATGATGATGAATTGGATTTGGATGTTAGACCTCAAATTTCTCGAGGAAAGGTCAGCAACAAACCTTTGGCCAAACGAGTATTGAAATTTCTTGATTCGGACAGTGACAGCGATTCAGACTTAGAAATGATGCTCTCGATTGCAAAAAAGAAGTGCACAACAAAGCTAGAAACCGCCACTGTCAACAAAACAGCGGTGTCTTCATTGGATGTCTCGGTGAATGGAGAATGTGATTCGAAAAGGAAGAATCTCAAGCCAACAGGTAACCAACTAAGGAATGTGCCACCGAAAAAAATGATTGTAGTGGACTTGTTGAGCGACAGCGACAGTGATGACGATTTACATTTGGAGCCTGTTGAATTCAGAAAGAGCCAGAAGAAGCCTACGGCAAAATTGGGCCAAACTGTTTGTCTCGACGATAGCCAAGACAGCATTTCGTGCTTCAAAATTGAAGACAATGGCTATGGTCCGTCGTCCTGCGCCAACACTTCTAAACTTGTAATCGTGATCGACAGCCGAGAGCGAGACAGTAATGCAACTCCTCGGCAGTTGCGCATGGAACTGACTCGGATTCTCACGTCGGGCCTTTTGAATCGAGTCTGGCCGAAATGTATGCCAAACCTGGTGGTAGAAAAGACTTTGGTTCACGGGGACTTTGCGTTCGAGCTGGAAAAGAATCCCGCGGCTCACCAGAGGATCTCTTTGTCCATTGAGCGCAAGCGTGTGGGGGATATAGTTCAGCGCTCAGCCAAGGGAGATCATTGGCATCAGCTGCAACGAATGTGCCACCGTTTCGAGTTCGCGGTGTTGCTGCTGGAAGGCGATGCTTCAACGGCAAACCAGTACGCGGCAAATGATGCGCAACAAATGGATGATGGTTGGAATGCTGACTCCTTTTTGATTGACGATGATAAGTCTATCTTTCGATTTATGGGACGGGCCATTCTTTCCTCGCCAAAGATTCGATTCATTCAAACCAAGGATGAGCAAGCTTCACTTCGAGCGGTAGGGGCGTTCGGTCTTATGGCCGCTTCGAGCACTCTGGCGTCAGAGCAAAACGCTCTATCGCCAGTCTCCAGAGTTGATTACAATGCTCTAAGTGACCGATTGCTCTCTGGAGGAATTCCTTGCGTTTTAACAAAACGCATAGCATCTGAGATTGGCTCTTGCTCTCGTATGGATGAGATCTTTGAAGAAGCCTGCGACTGTGCGCGAGACACACTTCTCTGTCCGATTATTGCACATAGCTTACCTCTCTCCGACCTCCCAGATTCTACCACAAATGCGGCTGGCTGGGCCAAAGCTATCCGTCGTGTCTGGTTTTCGTCCGTGGCAGATCCACAGGCGGTGAGGGCTTTTTTTGAAGAGCACATGAGGAATGTGGATGATCCAGGTAGATTGTTGGGCTTTTTGCATTCTGGATTTAGCTTTGACTCGGCTCTCAAAATGGCTCAGAATAGCGCAGGCTCTATCGATCTCCCCGCTCGCTCTGTTTTGGTAGAGCTCTCCTCAGAGCTTCAGCATTGCTTTCCGGCAGCTCCAGGCGAGCAATCATTTTACAAAGTTAAGGCCTCCTTTACTGGAAACCCACTGAGTTTCCGAGTGCCAACTATTGTTCTTACAACTCAAGCTGGTGAATTTCGCTCTTCTAGGTTATGTTTGCATGTCCTCGAGGGACCTGTAGTGGTTGAGGCGGTAAAACAAGCGATGAGCAAACAGTCGTCATCTGATTTTGTCTCGGCTGCGTGGGCCGCCGCTCTCGACATTCACAGTCAGTGTTCCACCTCAACACTTCGCCACGACACAGACCGTAGAGTCTTATTGGTCCGTGGCTTGGGACCTGCCATAGAACGGGAGGCCAAACAAGCAGGTTACAGACAAGAGTTATTGGTTGTTGTCGACATGGCGCTGGCTGCTGTATCAATTCGACACAGCATGGTCGTGATCCAGGCGGTAAAGAAAAAGCAGGAAGATTTGGAAACAGTGGCACAGAATCTGGCTATGGCTTGTTTTCACTACCAGCTCTTGACACAAAAGATTTAGCATGCCTACATGAGGATATGTCAACAAAATTTATATGTAAATGTGGTCATTTCAATAAATAACACTGGTCCCATGTCGTAGGTCACACGGTGGATGCATTTTTACCTACCCCTGGTATGCTCGGTGAGCATTGCTTGTCTTTCACCACCAAGACATTCATCATTGTCAGTGAAAGTTGTGTGAGTTTTTCCATCAAGAGTTTGTGTCCGCGCCATGTGTGACAAATTTGAGGGTCATGATATTGGGTTTGTTTTCTGAAGCAAATCATACCAAGCTTTCTTGTCATGGACTGAACAAGTATTCATACACATTCATTACATAACAATGAGTCAATTCTTTCAACCTTTTTGTTGTAAATTTTGTTACATTATTATATTATGTTTTCGTTGGTAGTAGCAGAGCAGTAGAGGCAAGCCAATGCCAGAATGATAGGTACGATTGGGAAAGGCAGTAATTTTCCCTAGGTCTTGATCAAAACTTCTTTATTCCTTTATTTTTTTACCCAAATTGATTCCCTTTTGATAGATGCTATCTGGCAAAACAATGCCTTCCCTTTTCAACAATGATTTCGTCACCTTCGTTTGAGAAATGCTGTGCACCATACCACGCAAGATCAAGGCATTCAATTCGTCTGGGTCCAAATCTCCCGGTCTCAATGGTCCGGAAGGTTTGTCGCCGTCGTTGTTAGTGTGACCACCACCAGCACCACCAGCACCACCAGCACCAGCAGCAGAAGCACTGGCGGCACTCAAGTGTGCCAATGTAATAGCCGTGGCTACTGACAGATTAAAACTTTCGGCAAATCCTACCATTGGCAATGTAAAGGTACCATCTACCAAATTTCGCATAGTATCCGAAATACCCCGCAATTCGTTGCCCATAACGATGCACAACGGTCGATCCTCCTGATGAGAAGGACGCGGTGGAGCATCATCCTTATCTTTATCATCCTTCTCATCATGAGTTACATCAGCATCATTCTCACCAAATGTATTCCAATCAATGTCACGAATATCTACGCTGTTGGGATTCAAATCGGATGCCAAGATGCGACAATTGTTTTGAGCCCGAATGGTCTGTACGGCATCTTCTGTGCTAACATAATGATGAATCGATAACCACTGTGCGGATCCCATGGCCGTTCGCATTCCCTGTTTCTGTAACAGTGCTGCCTTGCCTTGATATAATTTCGATTCGGTAACGATATGTACGTGTTGGATACCAAACGAATCCATCGTTCGTAAACAGGCCCACACATTGCTTGGATTGGACGGATTTTCAAACAAAAATTGCGTGTGACACGTTCGCTGTTGGAGAACAGTTGTTATCTTTTCCCGACGAGCATCGGCAACGTAGGGGCTCAAAATCTGTATACATCGTCGGACCAATGTCGGTGATAGACCGTACAGTACTTCTTGACGTCGTCGCTGTTCAGTGGCCATCCATTCATCTTGGCGCGTTTCTTCGGTCAAGACTTCTTCGGTCAATTCCATGGTGTGCAATTTATCATCGGCATTCGTATTGAATCGAGAATCCCATTTTGGTGAATCGGAAAAATCAAATGGTTTTTCCCATTCCAACAATGCATCGTGTTTGGAAATTTCTTCAATCGTATCGTTATTGTTATTATTGATGTTGCTGTCATCGGGAATTGGATTCGTTGGAGTCGTCGTTGGTGTTGTTGTTGTATCGAAATGTTTGATTGTCATGAAACGTATTGAAGTTCTTGTGTGATCCATGATGGCTCGAGGAGTTACGACTCGCAAATTCGTTTGCAAAGCGCGACTGGAAGGCAATTTACTCATCAAGAACATCACGACCATGATTGGAAGAATGGAGACAACAACAACAACAACACGGTTACAACTGTTACTTCGGTTATTTGTTTTACTTTTACTGGCTAAAAAAGCCATGATGTGTTGCGTGCGTGTGTGTTGTGTGTGTTTTGCCTGTTCGAGAAAGCTGCACGCAATGAACAACAACCTTTGCAAAAACACCAATCAATCAATCCAACAAATTGCAGTAGCAATAGGGTCTTGTTTGCTACTGTATGAGGATGAAAGCGAATGTTGTTGGTGGTGGTGATGGTGGTTGGTGTGTGGAATGGTGATGGCGATCGAGCAAATAATATAGTAATGATGATCAGTGGATGCGGTTGGGAGTATTATTTTTTATTTTGGTCTGGGTCAAAAAAAAAAAACTGTACAAAACTGACTAGTACTAGCTAGAGTAGGGAGTAGTAGTAGCAGTACCACTAGTAGACTACTACTTGACAAAAATAACAGGCGTCTTATTTTACTGGTTGGTTTGGAGTGGAAACAAATACCAGTACTCAGTAATAATTAACAACATGTTTCGTCTTCAGAGCCAGCCGAAGGGAACGTGAGACAAGGAGACCCGAAGCCGATGTCACCGGAATGACCCGAAATGCCCCATCCCGTCTCCCACTCAGAAACAGGAACACATCGGGAGAAATCGGATACGACTATTCCCACTTCGGGGAAGAAGATCCACACGCCAGGCTGCC
>Ga0210036_1000488_pt1 | contig 47334 bp, 29 predicted proteins | sample CryGeymeta201515_FD_185469 | JGI IMG/M metagenome (GOLD analysis project Ga0210036, IMG submission 185469) | Groundwater microbial communities from Crystal Geyser aquifers in Utah, USA - Crystal Geyser metaG 2015-15 (SPAdes) (version 2) | ecosystem: Environmental > Aquatic > Deep subsurface >...
TTCCTAGCACAGACCTCGGACCTCTTATAGAACGAATAAATAATATATTGAAAAACAATAATTGTCGTAGTCTGAAATATTTATGTTAACTCAAACCCTAATTTACTTATGTTTATATTTCAGCATAGGACAATTGATTTGTATCCATATATCTATCAGACAAAAGGTTTGAGTTAACTCCAAAAAAAAGAGTGGTTGGCGTACCCCCCGCCAGGGGCCATTGATTATTATCATAACACTACGTGCTATTGTGTTACTAGCTACTACTGTAGTAGACTACTGCGGCCACCAATTATTACTGCTGTACTTGAGTAATGGTACTAGTACTAGTATCATTATTTTTAGTCGCCATAGTGGACAGTGGACACAACATCATCATCTCGACCCAGCTATAGGTCTAAAGTTTCGAGTAATTGAAGTTGTTCCAGTTTGTTATTAGAATTCCTCCTACTCTCTCTAGTCTGTCTACTACTAGTTCTAGTAGTAATAGGTAGTAATATCGAACAATCCATGCAATTGGTTTTTCTGTCATACTTCATTGATTCGAGTCTCCACGACCGGTTCCACGATCTCAAAGATGTCGAGAGGAACTCCAATAATAAATCTAAGGATGTTCAGGTTTCAGCGCCTCTGCTTGAGCGGCATGAAAATTGAAGATCTCCTCCAAGCTGGTTTGGCTTACAGAATACTCTGCGACTCCAAGGCCATCCTTATTGGCCTCGACAGTTTCGAAAATGTTAGCAATGCTCAGGCCTTCTGAACTCACTTCGTACCTCACCTTGGCATCCTGGCGCTCGCGCAAGACGGCCTTGGGATATTTTTTCATAATGAACTGATCTAATCGTTGCACTCTCAATTGAGAGGTGGCAAAGTGTGCTAACTGTACAAGTGATGCGCCTGTCAGTGAGCTTGCGTCACGAAACAAGATACTCCCACCCTGACCATTGTCAGCCGCAATTTGACTTGACAAAGAATCGTCACTCGTCAAGGACTGAAAAGCACTGCGACACTCCTGAAAATTAAAAAAGATGCCATCTGGCTGCGACGCGATGGCCGCGTCGGTCGTGCCTTGCTTCTGGCGTCCTATCGACGACAAAATTTGCCGACAGTCTGCATCGTCTATCATGGGAATACGAACTTTCATCTCAAGTTGATATCCTCGTCCAAACTTTGTTTTTAAGTGTTGCGCGGACCCTAGACATCTTAGTTTTCCGTGAGCCATTATTCCAATCCGAGAGCACAGTGCCTCGCACTCTTCCATACTGTGGGTAGTCAGTACGACGCAAGGCTTTTCTTCGTCTGGAATGGTGGAGTCAGCTATCATACTTGAGATCATCGTCCAGATCTCTCTTCGTCCAATAGGGTCAACACCAGTCGAAGGCTCGTCCAGTAATCTAAAAGACAGGATAAACAGGCGCAGGGGTTAGAAATTGACGGCCCTTAACTTAGTACCAACAGGACTACAGAAGAGACTGGAATACTTACATGAGCTGGGGCAGGCCAATGGTGGCACAGGCAAGAGTCAACCGTCGCTTCATCCCTCCACTGTAGGTGGCTGCCAAGCGGTCACTATCAAATTCATTCAAGCCGACAGCTGCTAATTTTTCCGATACAACTTGTTGAATGAAATTATTCGGTATTCCCTTAAGTGCCGCATAGATTTGAACATGTTCACGCCCAGTCAGGTTAGTGAAGAGGGCATCAAATTGTGGGCAATATCCAATGCGAGATCTCGTCTCCTTCATTTCCTCCCGAATGCTATAAGCAGCAAGATACGCATCCCCAGCTGTTGGGGGGAATTCAGTCGTTAACATGCTCATTGTGGTGGTCTTACCAGCTCCATTGGTTCCAAGAAGACCGAAGCACTGCCCCGCCGGGATACCCAGGGACAACTTATCAACGGCCACCTTTCCGTCGTCATAGACTTTTGTCAAGTCCTTGATAGTGATCAAATCTACGCCATTGTTTTTTACGCGCTCCTCTTCACGGACAACATCATCGTCCTCGGCAGAGGTATACTGAACAAGTGCTTCCGTGGAAAAGAATGCTCGACCTGTCAAAGTCTGAACAACCCTTTTCCAGATACTCATAGCGTTTGCATTGTGATTAAGCTTGTCAATCTCGATGACTAGCAACAAGTATAGAATGCTCTGAGCACACAGAAATGTAAACTCCCACAGAAGCACCTGAGGATCCCAGACGGAGGATGCATCACCCCCTTTGATGAAACCATCACCAGCGCCCGAATTTATAGCATTGAACAAACCGTTGCCTAAGCAGAAGGACGGGAAGATCCGAAGAATCCACGTCAGAACTGTTGACGCAGTTTGCTTTGGGTCCACGCCATCGCCTTCGTAACTCTCGCTCCATCCATTACCGGAAAGCCACAGAAGATACACAACCATTGTTCCACCAAATGCGATCAAAAAGTTGAAGACAATATTGAGGACATTGCAATACGCTGGCGAATTGAACATGAAAGTTGTGCAATAAGTAAAGGATGCTGCGGCTGGCCCAAAAGCTAGTAGGATAGCAATGACTCCACTAACCACGTCATATTCGGTTGTCGTCAGAACTTCAATATCAAAACCAAACATAAAAATGATTGTAATCCATACCGTGAACTGATAATTCAAAACGTCCCAAAGAAATGTTGAGAGCCAGTAAGCAGACGGAGACACACCCGCGATGTGCTGCAGATGCTTCGATTTACTGGCTTTCTCGGCAACGACAAACGAGCCTTGAGAATGAACGGCAAAAGAGATTGTTAGCGTAAGTCAACATCAACAACAATGAAATAAATCACTCTGAAGCGCTCACCAAATGCGCCCGTGACAAATGGAAAACTCCTGCAGTGTATTGTGGTAGCAAAAGAGTCGCGAGTAAGAAAAAGATTGGCAGTTGAGGGCTTAACTACACAACTCTATCGCAAACACGCAAACTTACAAGACCATCAGGAACCACATCGCAAGTATCTCGATATTGTCGACAAATAGAAACCCAATAAACACGAGTAGCGAAGGAAGAATAGTTGTGAAAATCCAAGCTTTCTTATCCCTCTTGAAGTTGCGCCAGCGTTTCATGAACAGGGTCTTGACATGACGAAAGAAAAGATCATCACGTTCGTAGTCATTTTGTGACAGAGTTGTACTGCCGCGTAGCGAGATAGCTGAAATTTTCTCATCATCCTTCTGCTCCTGAGGCTTTCCGCCATCGCCGAGTGAAGCCATAAGAAAGACTTCTTCCAGTGTTGTGAAGCTTAGTCCGTAGGAGTCAATATTACCTTCAGCTACTTCATCATCAAGACGGTTCAGACAGGGTACAAACTGATGCGTGGAACTCATAGGAAGCTGAAACTGGACTTCTCCTGCAGCATCGCTTAGTAGCGTGGCGTCTGGTATGTTACCATAAACGATATCGGCTAGCATTGTGGACCGATCTAGAAACTCGGTTTGCCAAGACCGAGTCACGTTTTCTGGATCAGACTCGTCGTCGGCGGAAATAACTTTTCTGTTGGAACCCTTTTCAATTGATAATTGATAACCTACACCAAACTTCTTTTTGAGAAAAAGAGAGCTACCACAGGTTCGGAGACGTCCATTTGCCATAATAACAATCTGATCGCCGAGGATATCGGCTTCATCCATATGGTGCGTAGTCAAGATAATTGTTCTGTTTTCACGATAGCGCCGAATGACGTTCCATGTGAAGCGTCGAGAAAAGGGGTCCTTCAGGACAGAGAGAGCGTCGTGCGAAAGGTGAGCATACAGTTGAGATTCGGTAAGATCGCGACTCACTTATGACAGGACGTACCATTCCACTTGTTGGCTCATCCTTTTAACAGAGGGGAGAAAAGGTGTATAGTTAGTTGCTACAGTATTATTTCGTAGACTACAATTTTTCCCCTTCGTCTCTCCTACCAGTATTCTTACCAAGATGACAACTGGACTTTCACCACAGAATGCCATGGCTACGCTCAATTTTCGTTTCATTCCTCCGCTCAGAGTATTGGCCAAATTATGGCTTTTTTCGGCAAGAGCAACATCTTTGATAGCTTGGTCGACCTTGGCTTCTGCTTCTTTGTAGGTCACTCTGGCGTACAAGCCCTTGATGCGACAAAACAACTGAATATGTTCTCTTACCGTCAGGCTTGGAAAAATGCAATCATGCTGTAGGCAGATACCCATGTCTTGCCGAATTTTCTGCATAGACGTATGAATGTTCTTGCCTGCGACAAAGGCTGTTCCTTTTGTTGGGGCAACAGCCCCCGTCAGGATATTAATGGTTGTAGTTTTACCAGCACCGTTCGCACCGAGAAGAGCGGTGATCTGACCATTGTAAATAGAAAGGCTGAGATCATCAATGACTACTTTGCTGCCGAAGGACTTTTGCAGCTTGTGGATTTCAATGCTCTTTCCTTCTTTGGCCTGAGAACGCAAAGCCTCTGATACCTTTTCAATGGGAATATCGGGGTTGTCGTATGAGACAGTAGCGGAGTCATTATCGACAGCATCATGTCTAGTGCCTTTCAATGAAGGAAACCAATATGATGGTTGGAACAAAAAGTACAAGGGGAGAGCTTGTCCGTAGGACGGAGGGATGACTCGGTTCAGATACCAGGTACAAGCACCCCACAAGATGCAATTTAAAAATTGGTACCGCAAAAGTTTCGCAAACGTGTACCCGCTTTCATAGGAAGTACTGTTCATGGTATCAAAAGTCAGTCCATTTCCAGTGTCCTCTAGCCTCCCAATTTCTTGCAAACCATACGTTAAGGCAGCAATAGGATGTAGAGAGATCAGTCGTAGAGTCGTAAGATTTGCCTCTGTTAAATCATCTGTCCAAGTTATGAAATATCCAAAGAAAATGACTAAGAGGCCAACAAAGATAGCACGGGGTGGTTTGGCGAAGAGCGAAGCCACCAACATGGCCAATACAATAATAGCTGTCATGCAAAAAATCCAAAAAAGGAACAAGAGCACCATGTCGGCATCCTGGTAGAACTGACTGGACACCAGCGTTAGGATTACGGAGCTGATCAAGTGCAACACGAAGAAGGACGAAAACCACGCCCATCCAATGTCTGTTTCTGTAACACTCATCATTTTGAGCAGTTCTTTTTGCCTCAGTGCTTTCTCGGCAACAATGTACTGAATCATGACTGCCACTGGATAGAGTAATCCCAGCATCATAAGAAAGCCCGCAAACACTGCGTCGACCATATTCATGATGTTTTGTGCTGGGTTAGTCTTCAAATCTTACAATGTGACAAAAACAATAATGGATGCATTTTGTGGAGCAAGGTAACAATGACTGTGTGCACTACATACCATACGTCAACTCGTTCGTCCCTGTGTCGTTCTCAAGTTCGGTTGCATTTTTGAAGGCGAGCACAATCCCGAAGAAGGCAGTGGGCAGCAACAATTCAAAAATCTTGTCGAAAAAAAAAAAAGAGAAAAAGATGAATGGAGAATTGATGAAAAAAAGAAAAGCCTCGAGAGCATTATTTTCAGTTTAACAATGTAAAATTTGTTTACGGAACGGAACTACGTGAAAAGTAAAACAAGGGACCTACAGATGCAATCCAACGGCGCTTTCGATACACCAAATCTCGCCGCATTAAAGCGGACCATGCACGAGATCCAATAGCCATGGTACTTGTAGTTCAATTTAATACTCCGAGTACTCGAGTACTCGGTAATTTTAGTATTCCAAGTTAATAATCTGCAACAGAGAGAGAGTTTGTGATTGTGATGAGACAGTATGCGGTGAAAAAGAGCTGTTGGTTTTCAGATTAGCTACCATAATGACTAGTACTGTGCAACTAGCTAGTCTTAAGTACTACTAGACAATGATGTTATAAATAGATAACGAACGTTCGTCCTGATACATGGTAGTACCATTAGATTCGGAATCCTCAGTCGTGGCTTTGATAAAAAATAAGTGTGCGTCGGGAAGATTAGGATTTTCAGGATCTGACAACTCATCATCATGGAAAAACAACAACAACAAACAACCCTTTCCTTCCTGCACGATAAACGATAAACCATTGCTCCCTACAACAAATACGCGAAACAACAATGATTGGCCAATTAAACGCTCGGAAATACCTACTCTTGATAGTCCTAGGCTGGACGTATCTCTCTCAGAGCCGCTGTCATGCTCGGTCCATCTTATCATATCCACTGAAGCACCAGCACACTCTGGCAGCAATTTTGCGACCACGAGGTGGTGGTAGTGGCAAAGGAAATGGCTTTGTGGGATATGGTAGAACACCAGCCACACCCAAAACATTTTCCTCAGAATCGACCAATCCATTTGCTTCGAAAAGAAAGGATCATCAAGATCCGACTACCGAAGAGCAAATGGCCACGAAAGAAATGATCAATTCCTTTTTGACTCGGGATTCTCGAAATACATTTATTGGTAAGAAACTGTATACATGTCGTTGGTCTCAAATCATAGTTTTTCCCACTGTAGTCTCACAAAATCACCTTTCTTTTAATATTTTCTATTTGACCAAGCCCGAGTGTATGCTATTCTAGCAGGTCAATTAGTGGTAACTGCCGGTTCCGTTGCTCTTTTTGGGACACAACCAGCCTTGCGTCAATGGACAGTTGCTGGCAATGGAGCGACTGTTCCGATTATTTCTTTGGTAATTAGCACCGTTGCCTGGGCGGTCATGTGTGCCAGTTCTGATGCGAGGCGGAAAGCACCCCTGAAGTGGTGGCTACTGGGTATTTTTACGTTAGGAGAAGCCGTCAGCGTTGGCTTTATCAGTTCGTTCTACGTCTACCGCTCCGTCATATCGGCCATGCTGACCACTGCAGCCGCTACGACGTCCGTGTCCCTTTACACTGTTTTCCAACGAAACGCCAAGTACGACTTGACGCAGTGGGGTGCAGGATTATCGTCGTGTGCCATGATTTTCTTGGTCTACGGAATTATTGGCCTCTTGCAAACACTGGGGATTATTCCTGCCACCTTTCTTCCGTACAACGACGCCATTTACAGCTTTATTGGAGCCAGTCTTTTTTCGTTTTATCTGGCGCACCACACAAAACTCATAACTGCGGGAAAGCATGCCAAGTACCAAATGAGCGAAAAAGATTATGTTTTTGGGGCTATGACTCTGTACAATGACATTATTAACATGTTCATTTACATTTTACGCATTATCGGAGAAGATCGAGAAAGATAAACACAACAATATGCTTCTATAAATGCGAATGTAACAAGCGATAAGTGAATAATTCTACTCTCTCCCTCTCTACCGCCAACGAGAGAAAACGTTGGTCGCCGCCGGTAGGAATTGAGCAGTGAAAAGCTTTCTTATTCGATTTTTTTCATCCCGAATGTAAAAGTAGAAGCTTCCGAGGGAAATAACATCTTTAAGGTGAAATCTTTCAATATACCGCACGTAGGGACTGCTGCAATGGGTTCATGGGCCGCTGGTATGATTCCGCCATGTCAGTTCTTTTTTTGAAGGTTTTGAAGTTTGAAGATACCAGCCATTTCACATAGTAGACAATACGACATCCAAATCACCAGTTGTATTGCCAAGTACTCTGTTCGGCACCTATTCTTTCGCGAATGGTAGAGACGGATTCGTTTGGATTAGCGGTCCTCAAGCTATCGGCATGCATCTTGCCCTGATCTTTAATGGACTGTAGAATGGAAGACATGTTTGTTTCCAGCACCATACCACCCATGACGATTTCATCAAGACAATAATGGACACGATCCGAATGAAAAATTAGATCTAGTTCGCAGACATTCTCAAAACATTTGTCCAGGCTGTGTGCAAGTGTTTTTGCGGAAGTTGGTGGTAAAGTGTGGTAGGGTGTGTGCAAGGGACGAGCGAGCATACAGTGATGAGATTCCAAGAGTCGACAAGCAAAAAGCAATACCAAACCGTAAAAAACCCCATACAACGCTTTTACAATACACAAAGACGTCTTACCTTTCCACGAAGACCTGAATCAGATCCAAAATTCCCAAATCCGATTCTTGTGAATCCACAGCAAAGACAAAGTACAGCGTTGCATAGTGACGGTAAATCAATTTGATCCGGTCTCCCCATTCGGGTACGACACCCTCCAGGTAATTGCAAAAGGAATCTGGTCGTTGACAGACTTGTTGAAAAACTCGTCGAATAACAGTTTGCTGTAAGGCTTCGCTTTCAACGGATTGGTAAAACTTGACCAACCGAGGTTTGCCGTGGTTGTTGATGATTAATATACCCTTGATCATAATCCTTGAAATATTAGCAATTAGCAGTACTAGGCAGCAGTGCTCTAGCGGCTCGAGATATTACAAACTACGACGGGATTTCCTGGAGAAGCTGCTCGAGTTAGAGACAAGATGATGGAAGCAGGGAAACCTTATTCTAAGAATTAGTAGAATACGATCTAGCTACACCAGCCAATGTACAACATGTACAGGTATTGAAATAATAGGTTTGCTGTTGGTTGTCTTGGTATTTGTAAAGCGCATCATCTCGTGTACTACTACTACTAGTAGGCACCGTAGCGAGCAGACGTTTTGTGCCCGGGTGACTTAATTGATGCTGTCTTCAACAGTTGAAGTCCCTTTTCGGACTCGGAGGAAAACAAGACGGGAAAATCGCGAAAGCAGAGTAAACAGTACAGTAATTCATTCGCCATTAGTCTACTAGCTACGCTACGTACCACTACTCTATGACATGCTTACTCACTCCAGCAATCCAAACGAGCAAAAAATATTAATACTCTAACAAACAAAATAACAGCGCTTCATGTCCTGCCGACAACAAGTGGCATCCCAGATCCAACACAGAATGGCATCCCTTTCCTCTTCGCGTAGTCGTGTCTTCAGTGCTTATCGGCGTCTTTTTCGAGCCCGAACGAAACTGTTCGTGGGAGATACGCAAGCTCTGCAGGAATCGAAGAATGCCATTCGTCAGCAATTCCTGGCCAACAAGGCAGCTCCGACGTCGGGAGAGCATTTTGAGGGCCTTCTCGTCATGGCCGAAGAAGCCGAGGATATGTTGCTTCACGGATTTGTGCAAGGAAAATTAAACGATAAAAGTCAACATTACGAAGTGCAAATCAAACAGGAACACACGGGAGATGGAGATGACATGGCCAATATACCACAATTGGAGCCCGTCACAGAAAAGACAATCGAACGAATGGAAAATCCGGGCGTCGAAGTGACACAGACTTGCAAACAAAGCAAGAAGGATTGATGTTGTGATCCTTGGGTCAAGTAACAAAAAAAAAATTTAAAAATACTGGTTTTTTACAATCTGCCAGCACTAGAGTCGCACTGCACTGCACTGCACTGCACTGCACTATTTCGGCAGACTTATCGTTTTAAAATGTACATATTGTAGCCTAATTCCGCGGTCCGAAAGGCATCCTTACGAAATGCATATCCTTGTTGCATTGCAAAGGTTCTCTGTTTGATCAGCAACCAGGTTTGCAGTCGCGTAATAAAACGAGGTATCGAATGTTCACTTGATTCCATTATTTTCAAAGTATGCGTAAGAATCTGCAACATAATACGTTCGCAGTTCTCCGCCAAGAAGCGCCACAGCATCGCCATGATCCACGTGACAGCGTTCGTTCCCTGATACGGTATATTGGCATCTTCGTCGTCTGGTACAAGCGAATATTCGAGGGTCAAATCCCGTGCTTCCATGACGGTAAATCCAACATTTTTGAACAGCATCATCCAGTCGGGATTTTTTATAAGAGATGGCCGCATCAATGTCGACCGAAAGAGTTGCACTCGAACATCGCCGGCTAGTTTGCCCTTTAAATCGGGGTCGTTTGGATCCTTTCGAATGAGCACATCATCGATAAGAATGACAATGCCACTCTTGGTCAAGGAATTGTACAATACTTTCAACATATTCTCCAGGTTCGTGTTGTCGAGGTAGGATAACGACTCCACTGCCACAATGACATTGTATGTAGTTGATTTGAGTTCCGGTGCTAGGTCACCTTCGGCGGCGACATTTCGCAAGGCAAAGCTGGCATTGACAATATTCTCCTCGGACAATTCTTTGAGATGTTGTTGTGCAAGTGCCCGCGCATTGTATACTTCAGCCGAGCTCAACGCAACGCCAGTGTATTGTAGCATAACCTTTTTGGAATGTCGTCTGCTCGGTCGACGAAGCTGTGGATTAGGAATAACCAAGGGCACAAGCGAATACAATGTAGCTCCAAGACCACATCCAAAATCTAATACGTTCAAGAGCTGCTCATTGGCATGACTCTCCGAAAACTTTTCAATGGATTGTCGGACCAACTTGTTGACGACTGTCTCTTGCGACACGTCGGACATATGAGATTTCGATACGTCGATATACTTGCGATAATCCACAGAGCTACCACTAGTAAAACGATCATTCACAACATCTTCAATGGAAAAGGTTTCATTCCGCAACTTTAAATGCATTGCATATTTCCCCGGATTGCAAATCGGAAGAATAGGATCTTGTTGCTGTTGTGGCGGTCGCAATTTACATGCATTCCCGATCATGTGGTCCTGGGGAAGGGTCGCTGTTCCGTAGCTAGCAAAACTTTCATCGCAAAGAATGTTGAAGACAAGAGTATCCATAAAATGACATGCCTGCCGAACTACCATGGGTTGCAACATTCCACAGACACCCCCGGCTTGATGATGCATGATACGTTCCATGCTTTCGTCCATATTCTTGCTAAAGTGCAGCAACCTCTTAACGCCGGCCACGGCCACAGCTACCAAAAATCCAAACAACATGGCACGTTTTTGACGTTGCCGTCGCTTCAAATGTCGCACAGCTTGTGCTCGAAGGCCTTGACAAAACAAGACGAGTTCCGAGGAAGATACCGTAATATTGGGTGTCTCATCTTCCCAAGCATTGGTCCTGGCAAAGGAACACAATCCAGATAATACGGAGGGCGTAATGGCCTTGGTAGGAGGTGTCTGAGAATGTCGTGTCAGTATTATTCTAACAGACGACCAGAGGGTTCTTCGTTCCTGTAAAAGTGTGTTGATGGCTCGCTCAAAGTCATCTTGTTGTTCTCCTCTACTGCCGCCGCCGCTGCTGCTAGAGCCATGACTTGCACGTTTGACACGACTGCTATTGCTGTTGTAGATGCGACCTTCTTCCAATTCAAACTTTAACAGAGGTTCGTGAGCAAAGGACGCATCGTAGGCCATGGCTGCCGTCAAGAGATTGTAAAAGTCATCGTCACACTGGATTCGGATGCTGCTGTTGGTGATACTGGAAGTCGGCGGATTGCTGCTGCTGAATTTCGATTTGGATCCTCTTGCGAGATTGTGGGATCCTTTCATAATATTATTGCTGTACTAGCAAGTAGTGTATCACATTCCTGTGTTTGCTCAAGTGGATACCGTAACCAATAAAACTACTTATCCGCCTCTTTAGTAGTTTTACAAGTTGTGTTGTTGAGATCAAACTGTCCTTGTCGTGCTTCGCTCTGGTGCCATGGCTCGCTTGCAGTACTGGTATTAACTTCTTGCTTGCACCGAGAACTACTAGTAGATCTACTAGTAGGTATCATTAGTCTATTACTCGAGTACTACTAGTAGTAGTCTACTACAGTAGAGGAGTCGACAAACTCATACGAATCCCGGTCATTCGCTATTATTACAGCCATTTAACTATAGCACCATAAAAATTCGTGTAACAAGATTCAGACGTATAATCACATTATTCGTATTCGTCTGTGTGAATTACTATTGGTAATACAGTACAGTAAGCTGTTCTACTATATATTCGACGGCAAACTCCAATGCTACCGTCCTACTCAGTACCAGCCAAACTACGGTAAATTCATATTTCCACCATCCTTTTAGGTTACTTTGGGCAAACATTGTCGGATTTTCATCAAAATATGTCATCAGAATGTTGTTTTGACTAAAAATAAAGACAATAATAATAAAAAATGCAGTATTCATCTTTTATTTTGAGCAGCTACCAGTACGCAACTCCATTCAGTGTAATAAATATTCCCACCAGTTTTTCCTTTACTTTGATCGAATTTGCGGGCTTGTCAACAAAAGCTGCTTTCAGAATAATTATTTTGACAAAAAGTAATGTAAATAATAATAAAAAATAGTCTACCAGGTACGTAGTGTGTTCACCTTTTATTTTTGAGCAGCTACGCTACTGAAATAAATGAATGAATGTAATGTTAGCCAGAGATACTGATACTAGACCCTACTAGACCTTCCAAAGTAGGAATAAAGAAGAAAAAGAGAGAGATGCGAAGAAAATGCGATTGATAATGTTTCTTTCCACACTGCTGCACGCCTTTTTCTTTTCTGCTGCAATCGCTTTTTCTCCCAACGTTCAAGAAAGAAGAAAATGTTCGAACCTACACAGCTCAAACAATGCTCAAGAAGGCATTGACCGAAGAAGTGCCGCAGTTTCTCTGCTATCGCTGCTCGTGGCTGGGGCTGCCCTTGATAATTCCAAATCGACAAACGACAATTCTCCTGCGATGCTGAAGGATGAGAACTGGCAGGGAACATCCTTGAATCTTCTTCCCCTTGAAGACGCATATGATCTATCCATTATAAATGGCGGTAACTCTGAAACATTCCCTTTTGCACAATGGCCTGACCCAATTCTGAGGCGTCCTTCCAGTAGAATAAGTCTTCCAACCAAGCAACAAGATGCCTCTCATTTACTGGATAGATTACAGTCTATAGCAAGGACACTCCAGCGTACCGTTCGTCAGAAGAGAGCTGTGGGTCTTGCAGCGCAGCAGTGTGGGGTAGATGTCAGTTTGGTATATCTGGACAGCCCTGCGAAAAATCCAGACGAGGGTATATTTCTTTTGAATCCACGAATCGTAGCTCGATCACCGGAACGAAATATGCAAGTCTGGACCGAAGAATGCCTTGTCTTGCCTCCCTCCTTTCGCGCTACTTTATTACGCGATGAAAGTGTTGTCGTGGAATACGAATCAATCTTCAATATCTCCAAAGAAAATCCCATCTTTTCTACCAATGAAATTACACTGTCAGGTGAATTGGCTCGTGCAGCACAGCACGAAATGAATCATGACGCCGGAATTTTGATAGTCGATCATGTTGACTTAGAGGAGCTTCCACCATTTATCCGAGAAATCGAAAAGGACGGACACAGTCAACGAATGGCGCAGGCCTTCCGACGCGATATTGCGGAGTCGTCGCTCGTAGCTACTACACGTCCTCTCTGGCAAGAGGCTATTGTTCCCCGAGCCACTGCGGAGGAAATACCGGCACCTACAGAAGTAGAAGACTGCGACGCGAAATGCCTTGCCGAAAGGAAGCGACGTATTGAAGAAAGACGAGCCATGATGAAACAGTCTAGAAGCAATACCAAGAGACAAGACGTTTTTGAACTCAGTCAACAAAGGGCTGCCATGTACAATACGGAATATAAAGGAGTGAAATGCCCACAGAATGCTCCAAATGGTTCTGGAATTCCCTGTATATAGATATATCACGTTCAAAATAACTATAATATTGTTAATAGCAACAGCTTCGCTAGTCTACTAGTCTAGGTAAACTCTAAAACTTGGTTGAGGAATCAATGATACGAAATTGATCAAGTGTGCGTCGATAATTACAACATCACTCCACTCGCCGAAAAGCACAGTACAACGTACAACGTAGAGTACAACAACACAACAACATAACTTCTTTCAGACTAGTACTTCTTACTCGTTCTTCTCTGCAGCCAACCTCGTGCTGTGCTGGCAGTGGTGTGTGTTGAAGGTGTAGGAAATGTATTTGATGAATCCACACAGAGAAAAGCGAGACACTAATAATCGCCCATCACCACACTACTACACTTGTTGCACAGTGCGTATTTTGTATTTTAGAAGCCAAATAAATGCTCTTCCGACGGTTCTTTCAACCCGTAACGAAACGATTTGTGGAGCGCCGCATCCTTGCCACGCATCCCATGCACTTGTTTCGAATCATCCAAGATGTTGATGCTTATGCTCAATTTTTACCCCTTTGTACGGATTCCAAGATTTTGTGCGTTTACAATGGTGGACGTACCTTTGAAGCGACGTTGACGGTAGGATTTCTTTCACAAAGGATATTGGGAGGCAGAGGCTTCACAGAAACGTATACCTCTCGCGTCCAAGTGCAGCCCGAAAACATGACCATTGCTACTACCAGCATCGAGAGTCGATTATTTGACTCCTTAAAGAGTCGTTGGAAATTGGGAGAGGTATGGGAACCACCTGAGAAAGTCAGCAGCATCAGGCAAGACGGGGATCAACATGATGACATAGATGACGGAACATCTAGCAGCAACAATTCCTGCGGAGGGGATCCTAGTAGACTGCAACTACCGCATTGCGACGTAGAATTTGAAGTAGAAATGACTGTAAGCGATCCTATGATTATCCAAGTGTTGGATGCAATTTTGAAGTCAGTGGCAGAGAAGCAGGTTGAGGCGTTCGATCAACGATGTCGAGAGATATCCCTACCAGAAGATATCCAGGCGAGCATACAATATGAAAGTGAAAAACGACAACAATTGCACCACGGAAATAATAAGAAATGGCAATAAGACTCAGTGCTTTTAGTGGACAAAAAAATCAAAGCTGCACAGTTTGTTCTCTTACGTTTTCCCAGTTTCAATGTTTTGGGGGGGAACCCTCCTAGTAAAAATGCCTAATCCTACATCTCTTCCATGGAAATTGTTCATGATAGATGGATGCACTGTACTTCATAATGTGCAGATCTCACTCCAAACGAGCTTATACACCTTGCTACGTGCCGTACCTATCACATGCCGTTGTTTTGTTGCTCCACTACTACTAGCTAGAGTAGCTAGCGAAAGTAGGAGTACCGTACTCGAGTAGTAGGGCGGGTGTAGGGTCTACTGCCATTTTCTAGTAATAGACTAGTAGTAGGTAGACCTAGCTAGAGTCTAGAGTAGAAGTATGGATCAATCATTCTACTCTTTGACAACCCAGGCATTCAATGTGCTGACGAAAGAATTTTATACTCGTACTCTACTAGCTACTAGTAGTAGTAGATACTACGGAGTAGATTATAATTTTGTCCCAACAAGACCGAAGAACGATGAAAAACGCAAGTGGTGCCATGAACCACCAATGAAAACAAAACCTTCGTTGGAAATTTTTACAGCCAAAACAATACTCTTAATATTATTAATATTCTATTCTACTCGGGGTACACACACAGTGTGTAATACCGCGGGGGGGAATACAACATCTACAGCTCACTGTTCACTATTAGCTACCGCAGCCAGGAACGACAAACAAGTCAATGCTAGCCGCAGGCTCTCCTGATTTTGTACTACTAGTCTAGCAGTTGTTGTTGTGTGTGAAAAGAGTTGTTGTCGTGAAACAGGGACAACCGCATATACTTAAATTACTCTGCTCGACGAATCTCCTTCTCCTCCTCCTCCTCCGAACTTTTTTTTTTCTTTTCATCTTCCCATTATTTTTTTTTTAAACACGCACAAAATTCACAACTACTTCTCAAAATAACAACAACATGTCCCGGTTGCCTCCTGCTGCTGCACACGATGGTCGAATTCGACCGAGAATAGCAATTGCTTGGATTATGTTGTTGGTAACTTTAACGGGCACCACCACCACAACGAACAGGAAAGGATCGAGGGCGGCATCTGCCACAGCTTTTAGTCTGGCCAGTATCTTTCCACGTAAAATAATGGAAAAGGTCGGACAGGATGCCAGTGAAGACAATCGGAATAGTATATACAGTGCTACTGTGCTGGATCACAACAAGGAGCAGTTAATGAAAGAAGTCACCGGAAACTACCAAATATATCAACAGTCTCGTCGGTTAGAGCAGCAACAGCAGCAGCAGCAGCAACAGCAACAGCGAGAGGATATTGAATCTGCTAGAGTCATCAATACCGGACAGAATGTTGAAAGCGTTCATTTGCAATTAAATTCCGTGGGAGGAGGAGGTGGTGGTGGTGGGACTGCAACCGTCGCTCGGCCCGAGGAAGGCACGATGCAAGACCGGGACGTACCGGTCGATGATGAAACATCATCGCAACAAGAGGACGACGGAGACGAGAAAGCACCCAAGGCTACTCAAGTGAGAGTATACGCGTATGTAGATCCAGTGACCAACCAACGATGGGTGGGACTGAATTCATCCAGGCGAAAGTTCTTGGCCTTTCTCGACTACAGCAATTTCACAGGCGTTCAACAAGACTCCATTACCGTCAAGACGCTGACGCTGCCCGAGCCAGGCAAATCTCCAGATGGAGCCACATCAGAAGCAGAGTGCGTGGTACGACGGGAATGGCGAGCATTATGGAAGGAACGAAGATTAATTACTGATCGTACGGAATTATTGGCTGTTTACCAGAGCGACAAACAAGATGAAGGGACTACTACTGCGTATCATGGTAGCGTAACGACTGGTACTGCCAAAAAGTCAAAACGAGGTGGATTTGCTGATTTGCTGAACCTGTACGCGCAAAGACTGGTAGCCATTCTGAGCGACGAACGACACGACGAGCAAACTCCACCAGACGAAAGACACCATTCATCGCTGATCCGAGCACAACAACGCAATCGATACGGTCAACCCGTTGACGATGGTACTGGTGTTCAGCGAGATCACCGAATTCTCATCAAGTGGCTGGAAGATCACTACGGTGTATCCGAAACGCAAATGCTGCAGGCCAGTCGCTTTCGTACCCTGCCGGTTCCAGTACAGTTGGAATTAATGACTCAGTTTTTGGACTGGTTCCGTGGCCATTTTCCGTACTACTATGATCGTTGTGATAGTTGCGGTGCGTCGCAAAAAGACGACTTGGCAGCCGCAGCTCAGCCACATGACGGCGAGACTACCGGCGAGGCTACACAGCACGACAATAGTCACGCGGACGACGACGACGACGACGACGATAATGCCACCTTTTTGGGGTACATTTACCCCAGTGATATTGAGTTAAAGGGAAAGGCAAGTCGCACGGAGCTCTACCAATGCCATAAATGCAGTAATTTCACCCGCTTTCCTCGCTTTAATTCGGCGTTTGACATCATCCAAAGCCAGCGAGGACGATGCGGTGAGTACAGTTTACTGCTGTATCGATTCCTTCGTGCGCTGAATCACGATGCCCGATGGGTCGTCGATTGGGCTGACCATGTCTGGGCGGAGGTTTTGATCGGTAATGGCACAACCCAGGAAAATCCGAAAGCGGGCACCGCTACTACAAACGCGAAAGGCGACAGCATCCAGACACCTTCGGCCGATCGATGGGTCCACTTGGACCCGTGCGAAGCGGCAGTGGACAATCCTCTATTGTATGAATCATGGGGCAAGAAGCAAACCTACATTGTTGCTCTGTATGCTCCTTTACGGTATCAGGCCATGCAGGTTCAACTCAAGAACAATAAGTTTTCATTCTTGGGAAGCCTTCGCAATCTGAACGAGAACAATGGTGCCAATCGCAAAGCCGCCCTTGTCGAAGATGTCACACAGCAGTACACCAGTGATAGCTGGGAAGAGATTTGCAAACGGCGAGATGAAGCCGACGAGGAAGTAGAAGCTGCCATTGCCGATGCCATTGAAGAATTGCAACAGAGGCTGGAGATATAAATTGAGAATATTTGAAAAGCAATTGAATCAGCGAAAATGAGCAGAGCGATTGCTTGACTTCAAATCATGGAATTGAATCGAACCTTGTATTATAGATTTTAAAACTGAACTATAATAATAAATGCATAAATCTAAAACTGGTTTTCTTTTGAAGAGCGGGCCGCCGAAGGATCATTCGATTTCTCGTCGTCGCGCAAAGGTATCCTATTCATGCTGTGTTCGTTCTATTTTTTGAATGACCATCAGCTAATTATGCATGTCCGCCTGTGAACCTCGGGTGATGAGTTACTGTATTATTCTGACGAGCGGGACTCGGATTTCTTTTTAAGTCGTGGATTATGGGATAGTAGATTTGTGACCAATTTGGTGTTGAGTTGAGAAACCAACAGAGAGCAACCCACGTTGACAAATCAATATCAATCTTTGCACCTCTTCCTTCCTTTCATCTCCATAGAGCTAATGCCACAACACCTAGCTTCATTGTAGATAGACGTAGAACAAGCACTTCATCTCCCACTGATACAGAGAAGCAAAGGTTGATTCATAACAATGTGGGGAGATCCCAACCGTGCCCTTCATTTGGACGATTCCGATGCCTTGAGCATGCTGCTCTTTCAAGTGGCCAGTCCGGCGCATCTTTCCCAGGATGATTCTCGATGGCAAGAGTTACTGCATGGTTACGATGTATGGGTTCACGTCGAGGTTCGAGACGACGATGACGGTGTTCTCTACCAAGCCTGTCAATCCATGAGCAAACACGCGGCAAACAGTTCCAATCTGGCAGCACTGGGGAGATTAACGTGCCAACTGTTGGAGGAACTTCATCCTGCAGCTGCCAACGGCAATAATCAGACAAAACAAAAAAAACAAGTGGACCAAGTCGCTGCCTTTTCTGAACGTATTGCGATCGTGGGAAAAGCAAGAGCGGCAGCTGGAGCATTGCAATTGTTACGCATCTTCACTCATCGAATCTTGGTGGATTATGGGAATCTACCTTCCACGCTAAGTGAAATCTTTACGTATCGCAATCGAGATTCAAACAAAGACACCAATGTGGCAGAGGAGTTAGTGAATGCCTTGTTTCAATTTTTAACAGGAGATGGAGCAGCCACTTTGATCCGTGACGTGCCGGAAATGTACGATACCTGTATCTTGGCCTTGGAACTACTGTTGGTCATGCTATCTACACAATTGTACCAGCCCATGGTTTCCAGCATGTATCAAGCCAAACACCCCGAATCAAGACAGTGTGACTTCTTTTTGGATCTCATTATGGATCAAGCACGGCATGCGCAAGCTCAAGAACAACGTCGCAACCAGCATGGCAGTCAGGGGAGTTTGACCAGCAATGACAATGACAGCAATATATTGTGGACTCCTAAATCCATATTGTCGGCATGCTTGAAATGGCAAATGCAACGACCAGCATCTCCGGCCCGGTCCATTGCACGATATCATTATTCGTTAGCACAATCCGTCGCAGCTGCCAAGGGCGAACAAGTAGGACCTGATGGCATGTACGAGTCCAATTTGGTCGTTTCGGCTGCAGCGCCCCAAAAATCCAAGCAAGGCCTTGACTCTGGAAATTTGGGAGACTCGAGCACCAGTTTGCTAACGTCACAAGTGGGTAGCAGAAACCACCACTCCTTTTTATTGGATGCCACCAAGGGAGTATTAGTGCAGGCATCAACCATCATCATGTTGCCCTTTCGATTGGTCAGATTAGCCTTGGGATTGTGGGGGCACCACAAGCAGGATGGGTTTGATGATTCTCGGAAGCGTCATTATAATAGTGCTGCCAGTCTGGGCCAAAGCCGGACCCGGGATGTCTTGTGGGTTACTGAATCACCTGTGGCCGATTTAGCTTCGGCATTGTTTTTGCTCCTAGCCAACAACCGACGTGTCTTGATCAATGGAGGACAAATTCAACAGTCGGTTGCTGGTGACGACGACGGCGAAAAGCCACTGGAAGGGAATCCGTTTCAAATAGAGCTATCGGCCTTGTCGGACAATCGATGGGAAAGTGGTCACGACAGTTCGGGGTTACCAGACCTTCCGGATCCTGTGAGTCGACCAGCCGAGCTCAACGAAAGTATGTCGTTGTTGGGTGCTTTAGATAGAGAGCAGCAAGAGGATTTACCAGGAGCTATGTCCGTGCATTCCAGGAAACATGGCTTGATGTTGAATTTTGAAACGCTCTTTTTGACGTATGGGAATATCCTACACACAGAGGTTGGGGCTCTGTCCATCTACACTCTACTGCAAAGTTCCAAATTATTTGCGGAGACCATCGCTGTTCGGTCTGATTTAGATACACTAGTTATTCCGCTTTTGCGGACACTCTACCTTTCGGCATCGGCACGGCACGTCTCGGCATTGGATTTTCAGGCCAAGAGCACACAAACCGAAACAACGTCAACTGGCCTTTATCAAGTCAACATTCGCACATGTCCGTTCCGATCCCAGTCGCAGCTTTACCTGGTTGTCATTCTTTTGCTCTTGTTTTCACAGGATACATCCTTTGGTTCTGATGTATTTCGAAGGACAATGGTCTCGAGTGTGCCCTGGTACAAAGAGCGTTACCTCAAGGACATTAGCCTGGGGTCGGTCATGCTGCTGACCTTGCTACGGTCGTTGACCTTCAACTTAAATCGTCTCCACGACATGTTCCTATTGAGCAACTGCTGTGCTGTTCTTATGAATTTATCGCACTCGGTTGTTGATTTACACGAATACGCTGCCATGAGATTGGCAGCGGTGGCAGTGTCGTGCATGAAGAAATATTCTGCCATGACTTTAGAGGAATCGAAAAAGGAAAGAGACGACGAAGAGAATCCTCTTCTTGACATGTATTCAGAAGTATCGCGTGCCTTGCTTCGTCTAATCAAGCATGCTTTGGCCCAGAATACCATCGATCGGAATTTGCACCTGGTGTATGCTCTGATGTATCACCAAGCAGATTTCAAGAAGCTGTTTGCTATGAAACGTAAGTATAGTGATGATAGATTGCTTTGTGCCCCTACTATTTTTTCTGCATACTCCCTCCCTACCCCGTCTCACCTCATTGTGCTCCACCGATAGATTCCCCATTCAAAAAAGCCGAGATCAATCGAATCCAGGGTGTCATCAAGGCATCCGCCAAAATCATCGAATCAAATGTCAACGCTAGAACAGCACCGAAAGCATTGCAATTGTTGACGGAAAATATGGATCAAATCCAAGCTTCTGTGGCCGATAAGAAAAAGAAGAATACGGACAAGGAGGACTTTCGATTTTCATACGAAGAGGAAGCTGACCCCGAGAACTTTTTCGTGCCTTACATTTGGGAAGTGGTGGTCTGTGTGGTATCAGCTAGTTCGGTGGAATGGCACAAGAATGAAATTCAAGTGTTTCCTCTGTTGGAAGTGGAGGAGACTCCCTCCGATGTAGCTGATGCAGCAACGGAAGAAAACGGGGCAACGGGGGTGTTTGCACAAGACTTGACGGATGTCGTGTAGAGACGATTTTTGACGTGCTTAAAAGCATTGAGTAGTCGCTCATGATAATACTGTACAGTATGGAATCTTAGTCGTTAAATATTCATTATAGCTTGACTGCTCCAAATTGAAGATTCAAATTGATGTTATCGAATGTACATGAAGATGCCTAGGCACGGAGGAAACGGTTTTGTTGGTTGTTGGCAACAAATGCATCATCCACAAGGACACGGGACCCATGAGCGTGCAAGTCATCAGACATATCATCGCGCTGGGCCTTCATGTCAGCACACATCTTGTCAAAAGAGGAGGCAGAAATGAGGTGGCACTTCCGGTCTACCTGCCAAGTGATGGGAGAGTAGCTGGAGCAAATTTCATTGTCACGGGTAGAACCAGTAGTCGATCCAGTGTACTTGGCAATATCAGCACCCTTCTCTCCGTCCACAATCATGCCACGCATGAGGTCAGGATAGTAGTACTGCTCATCATTCACAATGGTAAAGATTTGTGCCTGGACACCAACAGCCTTAGCAATATCCTGAGGAGTCAAGGTGGTAAGAGTTTCCATATCAAGGTTGCAGAAAACACCATCATAAAAAGGAGTTTGGTATTGGTTGGGAGTTCCACAGGCACCGGCAGCAGAATGAGGCCAGTGAACTTCATAGGTCTCTCCAACTTCCATTCCGATGCAATGCTTCCATTCAAATGGCTTGGTGAACTTGGCATCATTTTCATTATACAGCTTACATCGGTATCCAGCGTCCACATCTTCGGTGGCAAGTGCCCGGTGATCTTTGTCAGCTGGTCCAACACCAGATTCGTCGTATTCGCCAACGGAGAGATGTTCGGTTCCCAAATGCCAATGAACGTTCACAGGGCAGAGACCGGCTTGGTAGTAAGGGGTGGTGATGGGAACATGAGAGACATTAAGGTCTCCCTTGTATCCTTTGGTCGTTCGCACCAGCCTGAGGTCCGACATTGGTGACTGCATCCACAACACACTGGACATTAGGCAAATCAAGTTTGGCTCCCTCACAGACATTATTTCCCTGACTGATTTCGGATCCAGCAACGGGCGCACTGTCCACTGCACTTTCAGCGACAGGGGCACTGGTGGTAGTGGCGACAGATTGGCTGGACTCGCCGCTGTTGACGATAATGGTGGCGGGTTCGTTATTCTTTGAGGAAAAGAAAATAACAGTTCCCAGTTCTCCGACCATAATGATGCTACAAATAGCAATGATCATAAGAAGTGCCAAGAGCACCAAGTTGTGTCCGCTGGGCATGGCAGCGGCGGGTGCGGCAGTTGGTTGTTGAACGTACACCACTGTAGAAATAAGCATAGCAGGAAAATTGGTGAGTCGAAGGATTGCAGGACTGCAAAGCAGCACATTCAAATTCAACCAAACGACTGAAAAAAACCTCTTCGCAAACAAACCTCCATTTGATATAACATAAGTGCAGGATTTAAACATACCATTCTTTTTTTCGACATCGTCGTCTTTCATAGTATTAAGTCCGGTCTCAGAGTTCATGGCTGTTTGATTTTTGTTGGATTGAATAGTCGTCGAGGAAAGAATGGATTGCACGTTGACCGTAATATTAAGAAGAAGAAAATTGTGAGAACTGGGAAAAACATGAATAATTGATGAGAGAAAAGTTGCAGGTTGCCTCTGTCCTTTTTTTAGAGATCCTGACGTCGGAAGATCGGCTCCTCTGGACAATTATTGGCGTTTCTCTGATTGGCGGATTAGGTTACGCAAGCGACGTACCGTGGTACAACTACCATTGGTACTGTCTTCAGACATACTTTGGATACACGTACTATCAGGACATTTTGGCGGATCTCTTTATTCAAGGCACGCGCTGTTAATTGCCCACCACATCACTTGGACGTACTCTTTGGGCTTTGACATGGTGAACAAAGAACAAATGAGGTATCACTGTTTCTTGCTCACGGAAAGCACCAAGCTTCTTTTTCGTCATCTTGTCTGAAAAAGAGACAGAAGACTCTGTGAATATTAACATTGAGAACACACGGAAATTCTCAGGCTTCTTTTTAGTGTCATCATATCTCACAAAAGTGACAAACGATGTACCGTACTACTACTAGTAGGTCATCATATCTCACAAAAGTGACAAACGATGTACTACTACTACTAGTACTAGTAGGTACTCAGTAGTCTACTAGCTAGTACCGGTAGTAGTATCAGAAGGAAATATCTACGCCTGTTTTTTGTCATCATGTCTTCAAGAGAGACAATAGACACCGCACATCTATCCACCCGAGCAGATGAATGCTTCAAAATGATAAAGACCGCATATTTGCTCTGACGTTTCAATCGCACAGCTGCTCCATAGTTTGCCGACCTGGCGTGCTGAAACTTTATCAAATTTGTTTCCCTCAACACGAACGACTTCGATGATCACTGCAGCGCTGCATGCACGACAAAAAAATTCATAATAAATCAAGACAAAATAATTACAATAATTTTTTAGACTTGAAGACGAGTCAATCACTCCTTTACTCCAAGAATTCAGTAGAACAAGCCGCACAAACTGCAGCACAGGAGAGGAGGTTCAAGAAGAAAGAAGTAAGCCTCTATTGCTTCTACTACGAGTAGTCAAACTCAACGAAATCTTTATTTTAAATGATGACCATGAGCAGCAGCAGCAATCCCGCCGCCGCTGAAGGCTGGATGAAGAGCACGGACCCAAAGACGGGTCGTGTTTTTTATGCCAACCGTGTAACGCGAAAGACACAATGGGACCCTCCCGCGAATTGGATCGAGGAAGAAGCCGCGTCTCCTCCGCCCAATCCGTACCAAGACTCCCGACAAGACTCGGACGATGATGACCTTCCAGCCAACTGGGAAAAGATGCACGATCCCACCACCGGCAAGCCGTTTTACGTCGACCACGAACGCAAAATTACAACGTGGACAAAGCCCAGCAAGGCGGTCCAGGCATCGGCACCCGCAGCCATGTCGCATGCACCGGCCACGGTTGCCACATCGTCCAGTTCCTTTCAGGGCATGCTGTCCCAGGCGTCAGCGTCACCCCAGCGCGGCTTGTCTAGCAGTACGTCCAACTACAATGCCACGTCGTCCTTTTATAGCGAAGCCTATTCCCAACCGCATCAGTGGCATTCGGAACAAGTAGACTTTAGTGACAGTATGCCCACGTTGGAATTTTCCGTCAAAAAGGTGGAAGACGCCCTGCGACCAAATTGTCCCCACTGCGATGCTATTTTTACACTGAGCAAACGACGACACCATTGCCGTCTCTGTGGAGATGTCTTCTGCGATCCCTGTTCCAGTCATCGCGTCGACTTGCCATTGGAAGGACCCGAATTCGAAAAACCAGTCCGCGTTTGCGATTTTTGCAACAAGGATATTGAAAAGGGCAACTTTTTCAGTTTGCGGCGTTACTTTACGCCCATTCTGCTGTACACGCCGGGACACCACTCGGTTGAAGATGATGGCGTGGCATCGGCTTCGAATGTGAATGCTGCACTCGCGGCGCTCACGTCGGATTTTGACCAAATGTTAAATAATCCTCCTACCAGTTTGGACGATAAAGTTACCATTCCCCCCAGTGTCTTCATCCCGGCTTTGATGAATCAATTATTTTCACGAGAAACGGCTGACCGAACGGTGCGGGCCATTGCATCTTTATTGGCTCTCGAGAGTGTGGTAGGCAAGGCGGAGTACGCTCATGCTCTCTTTCTGTACGGAGGAAACAGGGCTATGGAAAGTATCATGGGCTTGTTGGAACGAACGGGCTCCGATCGCAGAACCTTGTTCATCCAGGAGCAGGCGGCTCGGGCCATATTTTATCTAACGGAACCGAAAATCCTAAAGAGCCTGACACGCAAACACGAGCAAATGGTTGCAACGAACGACGGTGAAGAATACGGCGGTGTTGATTCGTTGGACTTGTCCCGGGCTCTCCGCAATATGCTAGATCACTGTTCTGTCTCGAAAAATCCCAATCTTCAACGCTGGGCAACATCGACCATCCACCATTTGGTCTTGGAAGATCAACGGCGTGCTACTGAGGCTGTTAATGAAGTGGCGGCAGCCGTGGCGTCCGGAGAAGCGCCGGATGATTTAGAGTACAAGTCATTTTTGGATCAATTGGTTTCGACCGGCGGTGTCATGATTCTCTGCAGTCTCATTGGAGCGGAAGATACCGATACTCGAGCCCACGCAGTGGGAACCTGTCAGGCCATTCTGGCGAGCACTCGCGCGATGGACAACAGTCGTGCTGCACTAGCTGAAATGACGGGAGGCCAACCCGGTGTATCTGAAACGAAGGATGGAGAAATTGTTCGAGCTATATTAGCCGGTGGTGGATGCGGTAATGCTGTTTCTCAACTCTTAATTTCAGCCGATAATGCTGTAGCTGGAATGGGATGCGAGTTACTAGCTTCTTTGGTAGGGCCACTGCTCAGTCAGGCAGCCGCAACAGCCAGCTTGCCCCAGCAGTACGATTGGCGCCAGGACAAAGACGGCATGGGTGCTTGTCGTGAAGCTGCCTTAGAAATTGCGACGGGTGCGTGTTTGCCAGCCTTGTTGTCCCTTGTCCGCCAACAGGTTCGACGCCCTGTGGAACTGAAGAAAGCTGCCATGGAGACTCTGGCTGCTGTGGTCTTGGCCGTCGGCGAAATGGGACGAGCTTGGGCCTCGGGAAAGTACGAAGAGGGACTTGAACAGGCCGGAGCTCCCGCTAAAATTAAGGAGGCTCTCATGAATCTGAACGAAGGTACGCTAAACGAAAGACAAAATCTTGATTCTTTGTCATTGATGCTTGGCAAATAATTGACCTAACCCACTTCTTGCATCTTATCGCGACTCAAAAGAGGGAACCATTGATGCGGCGCTTGAATTATTACAATCTACTTCTGCTCAGTCACTTGGTTCGGCTACTGATACTCCGGCTTCCCGAATGAGAGAATGTGCTGGTATTCTTCTTGCATCTTTGACGTCCTGCTCGGCTGAAGCAATAATGGAACTGCAGACGCGTAAGGTCGTTTCGCCTCTCTTGCTAGCTTCGAATGATGCCTCCATGTTGGCACCTTCCACGATTCGAGGAGATACGGCCCCTCGCTGTCTTGGTGTGCTGGAAACAGTCTCTTCTGTGCTCATGTTTGCATGGCAGCATCCATCGGGAGCTTCTTCGGAATTGCTGGACCAATTGATCGAAGCGTTAGACGTTGGGGCCATTTCATTTTCATCCAAGGTTTTGTCAGCTGGAGTGGAATGGGATTCGAAAGATAAGGCCGTAGGTGGAATGAAATCACAAACAGCTTGCTTCCGTTTGCTCTGCTGCCTGTTTGGAATTGCGTTGACGGATGATACAACTATTGGAATGAAGCGCCTAATGGACGCCGTGGATGCAGACTCTTACAGTTACAACAGGTCGCGTGGAAAGCAACAACGAGGGCCACAGAATATTGTCGAAGTTGTCCTGGGGTCTCTCCAGGTCGCCTCTTCGGCTGCGAAGAAGACGCTAATGGGAAGTCTGGCCGTAGGGCCGCACTACCAAGCCGCTCTCATGGACATGTTGGAGGCTGCTGTTCTCGCCACTGGTTCCATGTGCGGGTCTTCTGTTGCTCCGGGTGGAGGAGAGGGAGCCCTTATTAAAGGGGAGAATATGCTGGCATTGCGCGATGATGAATTTGTGGGTCGTCGAAAAGATATTTGCAGCGCCGCTTGCGATGTAGTTGTGAGAGGCGGCCGCTCTAGCCCACCATTGCTCCCCACAATGCTAGTAGGTGGTTTTGGTGAAGGGACTGTAGCGGCGTCGCTGCGACTTTCGCTTGCGATTGCCCAAAATGGTGTCCAGGAACAGCATGCCAAGCTAGCTCATAGCGGACTTTTAGTTCCCATCAGTGATATTCTTCGGAATGCTCTCTCCAATGGAGATTTATACAAGTTTAGTGCTGCTCTCGCGCTCGTACGCTTTTGCGGTCCTTACGTTGCATCTGGCCAAAGCGGTGGCCTTCAATCTGTTCGGGATGCGATTCGGATAGCCACTCAGGTCATGACTCTGCCTATCCCTCATGATGCTAGCATTGAACAGATTGAAACGCAAGAATCTTTAAAGGCTGAGTGCATTAGTGCCTTGGAAGCTTTAAGCCACAATGCGGCCCTCTGGAATGCCATTTCAACGGATGCCTTGCCGTCTATGGTGCATTACCTCCAGAGCACCGGCAATACACCAGGTGCCAGTGTTCGCATGAGAGAGACCCGATGTGCCGCGCTAAAAATCTTTTTGCAACTCGTCCAGGTTCCATCTCATGCCGTGGGTGCGGCAGAAGCAGGTCTTGTTCAACCACTGGGGAAGCTCCTACGCAGCAGAAGTACAACGGGTAAGCAAGAAGAAGACGATGAGGTTCCTATGCTCGCTCTAGAAGTATTGCAAGTTATTGCCAAAAATGACAATGCGCGCCGAGCTGCTCGGATCCTCGATACAGGCGTTGCCCGCGACATTTGTAGTGCCATTGGATATGCTGCTACGGATAAGCCAAAGAAACCTACGGATAGTCGCGCCAATGTCACTGTGGTTGGACTTGAAATTTTGCATATCCTACTGGCGGATGTCGAAAGCGATGTCAATACTCAGTCCGTACTGGAATCACAAGCTGCTATTGCGTTTTTGGATGCTGTTGCTAGCGAGCGGCACTTTGTGAAGGCATTGTGTTCTACGCTCATGTTAAAGACTGGAATGAAACTTCCCGCTCAGGATGAAGACGGCGAGGAAACAAGTTATGAAATTCCCAAATTGTTTGGACCACCCTTGGTACTCGTGCGGGATGAATGCAGTGGCTACGACAATACACACGAAGCTGTCGCGGCTATTCTATTTACGGTAGCTGTATATGCCTGTGCCATTGACTCAAAACGAAGTCATGTCTTCTGGAATGCCTGCTTGTTGAAGGATGCCCCACCCTCCACGGATCCGATCGAAGCTGCCCAAACTGCCGCAGCATTCAGTGCTCATTTTTTGGAGTTAATTGGCAACGATTATGGGCCGTTCACACCGAAAGATGCTCTGCGTCTCGAAGACTTTAATCTGATTTCGAAACCGCTTGTTCGGCACCACCTTTTAGAGGCACTTAGGGATTCGATCAATTCTGGATCAAGTGACAACAAACATGACCCCTTCTTCAATGCATTGTTTGCTAAGTTCAACGTGCCAAAAATTTTATTGTCCTTGTGGAGTGATCCTGCTCTATTGGACGTGTCTTTTGGTCTACTGAAGCAAATTGTTGAGGTCGACCCTGATGACATTTTGCACTTATTTGTTGAGTCCAAGGAAGCTATACTTGCTCTTTTTAGTATGCTCAATCTTGAACCTGCAAGTGGTATCGAGACGGACGTCTCTGAACTACGGCGATTCTTGGCTGGTATTTTAAATAGTCTCGCCGAAAATGGGCTATTGACGGAGGCCATCACCAATTTTGATGTACGGAGCAGCGCTATCGAAGGACTGGCGGCAGCGTGTTTGACAGACGATGAGACTTCCACCCAGAGGGGTGATGACGACGATGAAGATATGACCTCAAATCGCTTGTCTAGTGGTTTGATGAAATGCCTCGTCGAAATTTGTACAATACGAGATGCAAGTGGAAAGTCTAAGATTGTTTTGACTTCTATGGAAGCGCAGGCCATTGCGAAGAATCTGGGCAAGAAAATATGCACGATGGTGCTCTCTCGATTTTTGGAGCGGGCCAGGCTACATCAATACGAAATGGAGGAAGAGGAAGAGATAATGCAGGCACCAGATGTGGCCATGTTGACCGCTGTGGCACAACATGATGGCGCTTTGCAGATTCTTCGCCGCATTGGAGGTCTGCATGCGCTTAGCCAGATTGCGTCTGAGGGAGAGCTTTCTGCTGTATTGGTCTTGAAAAAGGCCTGCGAAGATGACTTTTCTCTACTGCTGCAAGCGGACACTTTTTTGTCAATCTTGAGCTTGTTCTCCAAGGAAGATCACATGGCGTCCTGGCGCATGGATGTTCCTCTACGCCGGCAACTCGAGGGTGCTGCGTTTGGATTGCTTGGACGGCTATGCGATGCATCCTTTGAGGGACGCAAGGCCGTTGGAGCGGCCGAAGCTTGCGAAGACTGCTTGGCGCGGGCTGTTGAAATTGTTGGTTCTATGGTCGGCAAAGAGGAAGACGACGAAGCGGCCACGCCTACGATTGAGAATGCAGAAATCGACTGCGACGAAGAAGCGGAAGCTGACGAGGCGGGAGTGGCTACCGAAACCCCGCCACCATATCCAGCTGCACCTCCAGCCACTCCAGGTGAGATTCAAAACATGGATGATGCTGCCTTGTGCGCCGCTGCCATGTCGTTCCTCTCTGGTTTGATTCCTTTACCGAATATTCGTAAAGAGATTTTGAACAACCATCACTTGATCAAGGCCAGTTGTTCTCTTGGTGTTTGCAAGTCCCAAAGGCACCTCCAATATGAAGCCATCAAGTTGATTAAAGCACTTGCTCCTTACGCAACCCAAGACGACACGCTCAACCCTGAGCTGATTGCCAGCGTTCTCATTGATGTGCTGAAGCTGGATGCTACTGGTTCCAAGAATGCAACTGTCGACAAGGAGGTCAATACGAATCTGCTACACGGTGTCGCTACTGCCGGCGTTCAAATTGTTTTGAACAGTCTGTCAATTGAGAAACAGTTGGATCTCGCCAGGGTTATTGCCGCTAGGTTTACCCAAACGGTCAAGGCGGCAACAAGTGCACGCGGTGACCGCCTCCATGGTGGTCAGCTTGCCTACAATCTGACAACTGTTCTTATGCTTGCCCGTGGCAAGGACTCAACGGAATCTGTCTTTGTGGGACCTTTGCTGACTTCCCTTGTACATCTCATTCAATGGCGATACGACCCAAAAACAAAGTTTGATGGCCCCGACGAATACTTGTGGAAGGCCTCGGTGACTCAAAGTTTGCAAATCCTCTCTATGACGCTAACGACAACCGAGGAGCGCCTGGTTGACTTAAACGTGAAGAAATCGGATTTATCCAGTACTGTTCTTATGGTTGCTCGAGCCGGTAAAGCTCCTCGCAAAGCTATCGATCTCCCAGCTGCTCTGACGAAGGCTGCGGCTGGTGACGATGCCGCTTGTAGTGTGGCCGCTAAGAGTGTTCAGACTTTGCTGAATTAGGATCACGAAAGAAAAAAAGGCTAACATCCATAGTAGCATTGATTATACTTTACTAGTATGTATTCGCTTGTATTTTATGTATTCACTTGTACATGTCGCAATGACTTCCTTTGAGCATCCGTTTTTAACGTGTATGCCTGTGGGCTCCTCCTGTGCTCTTGCCATGGAGACGATAATATGTTATAAATTGCAGTTTTAGAAAATGGTTTTAAAAAGCTTTGCTCTAGTTCTTGCATTGAAGCATTAGAAGGGAAGTGTGGCGGCTCCGTTCCCCCAGCGCGTGGAGCCGGCATTGGCCTAACGAATTAAAATACCAATGTCCATGTAGATGGAATTGTTGCAAAAGGTCTCTTTGTTCAGAGGGTCCAGAAAGATTTTTGCAAGATCCATCAATCCTGTATAAAAGAGCGTCAGGACGCCGACGCAAATCACTGACCAAACTCCCAATTCTGCATAAAGCGCTACTGGCGCCGTCCAGACAAAAACATCTACCAAAACCTGGACAAAATGTGTATCTAGCAAAAAAAGATGGAACATCAGATGAGTTAGCTAGAAAAGTAATCCCGAACGCATCACAGAGACACACGACTATGAGTCCATGGAGGAGCACAGGTGCGAAACTTACAAGCCAGCGGCATGCGTCCACCGAATTTGTCACCAATCATTGTATACTCAGTCCTTAAAATTGGTGGATATTCCCCAAAGCATTTGTCGGTGTGCCGCATCGCAGAGCAACGTACCGTCCTGGATTCCTCGTTCCGTACGAATTATCATCCACTCTAAACAAGCGCTGTGCAACTGGTTTTCCGGCGAGTCTGTGTTTAGCAGTGTTCGTAGCTGTCGGGAGGTCATGAGTCCTCGACTCGCCATACGTTTCAGTCCCCGTGAAGTTTTCAGAACGGAGAACCGTTTCGCATTCGCAGCCCACTCTGAAGCATGAAAGAGGCGACTGATTTGTCCAACATTATCGAGCAGAGACTCGGCCTGAGCAGTATACGTTCCATCCTCTCTTCTGATAGCAGTCGTCGCCAAAAGCATATTATTGTAGTCGTTGAGACGATGTTGAATGCGACGGCCGATGTCATAAATTTCTCTCCAAAAGGAATAAGCTTGATTTGAAGTAGTTGACGGCGCAGGTGGGAAGATGATGCCAATGAACTAGCGCCACCATGTTGTGGTTGCACAAATGCCAATGTGACATGTACTAGTACTGGTAGCGAAACAGCGATCACCCTTGCGGCGATAAAGTTGCACTTCAAGTGTTTTTGAACTCTTTTCAGCATCATTTGCCTTTCTTTCGCTGTCGTATCATCATGTATGTATCATCATAGATCTTATCGTAACTTTCCTCTTTCCTTTGATGATTACAGAGTAGAAAAAAATATCCAAAAAAGGATCTTTTGTGTCCCGCTAAATTGGTGACTAAATTCGAGTCCACAAGAGGGTTAGCGTTACGACTTTTTCCTTCCGATGAGACTACAAAAATAAGACGTGTTATTTTTGTCAAGTTTTGACCACCGGTCAAAATGGGTCGAGAATTTTTTGACCTGGACCAAAATAATAATAATGATATGATAGCTAAAAATAAGACGTGTTATTTTTTTCAAGTTTTGACCACCGGTCAAAATGGGTCGAGAATTTTTTGACCTGGACCATAATAATAACACTACTCGTTCGTTTGGTTGTTGATGCTATCAACACCAAGTTCAATGAAGCAGCAAGTAGTAGACGACTTTGAAACCAAACTTCAAGCCTGTGGATGTTACAATACAGCTGGTGATGACCGCCGACTCCAGGCATTTTCAGATTTGCAAGAGATTTTGAATCTCTGGTCGAATCAAATGCTGTTGCAACAACAACAACGACAACTGACATCATTATCATCATCATCATCATCATCATCGTCAACAACAGAGCAAAGGCAGTCACCCGGCATTTCGTTGGTACCCTTTGGTAGCTACCGGCTGAATGTTCACACGCAAGACTCGGATTTGGACGTCCTGGCCTTGTCGCCGCCCCACTGCTCTCGTTCGGAGTTCTTTACTTCCCTCGTGGAACTACTACAAGGCGATACAGGTATATCGGAGTTGCACCCCATACCGACAGCCTATACGCCCGTGGTTAAATTTCTATTGCACGGTATCACGATCGATCTGTTATTTGTTCGATTGAACAGTCCTACTAAATTGTTGGAACATCAAAGCCTTCCGTCTTCTCCTTCTCGCAATTATTATTCGATCGATGATTCTGATTTGGTTGGATTAGACGAGGCCCAGTTGCGATCCATAAATGGTGCACGGGTCTCGCAGAGGCTGTTGGAAATTGTACCATCCGATGCACACTTTCGACTGGTATTGCGAGCCGTCAAGGGATGGGCCCGAGCGTGTGGCATCCAGAGCAACGTCTTGGGATTTCTCGGTGGGATCAACTGGGCCATTCTCGTGACTTGGATTTGTATCCATCATCAACCTTCGTCCACGGAGCAGCAGCAACAGCTTCTTGACCCCAGCACGCTGTTGTATCTTTTCTTTCGAACCTTTGCTACTTGGAAATGGCCCGAGCCAGTCATGCTGGAACCACCACAATCAGTACCACCACCTGGAGTATTGCAGATGCCGTCGTGGAATCCCGAGGCGAATCCTAGAGATGGCTTGCACTTGATGCCCATTCTGACACCGGCCTATCCGACCATGAATTCTAGCTACAGTGTGGGAATTCCTCAATTACGTCGTATACAAGATGAACTGTACCGAGCAGCCTACGTGATGGAGAAATCGAACGGCAATGTCTCTCTCTTGTTTCAAAGAAGCGGCGGCGATGACTTTTTTCATCGACACAGCAATTTCGTGCAAGTGATAATAAGCGCGTCAAATGGAAACGATCTTATAGTGTGGTCGAGATTTTGCGAGACAAAACTCCGCCTCCTAATATCGGGATTAGAGACAGAGGAAGTGGAAGCTTGGCCGTATTCAAATTTCTTTGCAGATAAAACATCCAAGCTGCATGAGCTTTACTTTTTTGTGGGACTGCGATTCGCTCCAGATATCGAGCAGGTTAATTTGCAAGATAGTACTCTGGATTTCTTACTGAAAGCGAATGACTGGGAGGGGCGAATCTCTGGTATGGATGTCAAGTTGAACCGAATATTGGCAAGTGAATTGCCATCATTCGTCCTCGGTGAGAATGGCAAGGTTTCATTGGGGCAGACGGAGATAGTCGACTGCGAAATGTTGCTTTAATGCTTTATACAGTTTTCAATACTACTACATTGTCTTAGTTTCTGGTAGCACATGGAGCATCATTTCGATTTGACGTGATTCAACAATCGGGGTGACAAGTTTTCATGGAGCACATCGCCTACCATTGGAAGTGTCATAGAGTGTAGGCTTAAATATTATTGAAAAGTTTTCATAGATGATTAAATCAATCGACCCGGCTTCAACTAACTCAGATTATGATTCTTCGTGGCACGCTGCGAGAGCAAATCCCATTTCAACCGGGTCCTGGTAATGGGGAGGACTCTACGAATGGCTTTCAGGGTACCATCCATTTCTTCTTCGTACACCGCACCCAGTGCCTCAATGGCTTCCTTTTCCCATGCCGTAATTTGCACGACAATGGCTTTGGCCAACGTCGTGCCTTCATCCCGATCGCCCTCTACCGGCGTTGTTTCAAAGGATTGGGAACCCGACATGTGGGCGGTACAATCTTCGTAGCACCAAACTCGCGTGCGTATCTCTCCAGACAGTTCAGCCTCATTGACACCTGCCTTGTTTTCGGCTCGAATGATCCAATTGGCCGTCCACGATCCAGTTCGCGAATTGGCACCGTCGAGCAGTTCGGCGTGGGTGCCTAAATGAATGACATTAGCATTCTCGCCCCATTGGAAGTCGCGATAGAATGTGACATTGCGTGGAGCGTACTTTGCTTGTTGATATTTTGTCAATTCTTGGGCCAGCGTTTCTTGCAGGACGTGCTTGACACTTCCGCTGCGCATGGCCTTGCGTTTCTGGTCCTCACCTTGCAAAGCTTGAATGACGGCTTCGTCCATTTGGAAACTCGAAATATCACGGACATCTCCCAGTATACTACCCAACAGTCCAGCGGGTGCAATTTCAGTTAATTCCTTAATGAAGAGCAGAGGCTTTTCGTCCGGAAAATGTTCTTCCTTGGGCAGTCCTGATCTCGCAACCGACAGTTCTGGAATTGGAATCCCGCCCGCTACCGAGATCGAGACTTTTTGATCCGTGCCTTGGGCAGAAACAACCGACGGAGAGGTAGGATACGAATTCGCTTTGTTTTGTCGAGTTACAGCTGCCGGAGGCGGAGCTCCAGGTGCAGGAATCTTGAGCTTGTTTTGAAGTTCTGATACCAAACTGGAACCACCTGGGGCAGCACGAGCAGCAGCAGCTGGAGGTTTTGCGCCAGGAGGTGGAATCTTGAGTTTGTTCTGGAGCTCTGCCACCATGCTAGAAGTCCCAGGAGCCCCTCGAGCAGCACCTGGAGGTGGTGTTTCAGGATTATTGAGTTTTTTCTGGAGCTCTGATACCTTGCTCGCGGTTGGAGCTCGAGCAGAAGCGACAGCAGTATCAGGGGCAGGCGCAGGTGCAGGCGCAGGAGCTGGCGCAGGTGCAGGAGCTTGAGTATTCACCGGAGGCGAAACAACAGGAGCTTGTGCAGGAGCTGGTACAGGTGCAGGCGCTGGCTGTTTGGGTTGCGCTGGCATTGGAGGGGCTGTAGCTGGAGCTGTAGCTGTAGCTGTAGCTGTAGCTGCAGCTGGAGGCGCTGGAGCTTCAGCTGGGGAATCCGCTGTCACGCCCTTCTTTCTGCCAACCTTTTTCAATTTTTTAAAGTTGAACATGGTAGCTCTCGCGCGGCACGGAAGCAATGTCGTGTGTATCGTTGTTAAACGAGGTAGTCGAGCAACTACGATTATTCGACGGAGTGAAAATGGTCGGATAGTCAGTGAAGCGGCAAGACAATCGGTCAAGATAAGAAGAGGCGGGCGATACAAAACTTAGTGATGTGAAAGAACTAAGTACAGTAAAAATCTTGAAAAATCGAGTCATGCTACAAGATCCAAAGGTCATTATTGCATATGTGTGCGTCTACATTTGAATGATTTCCAATCCACTGAATTAATTATTATTCGTATCTCGTATCATGTCGACAATCAATCAATCAATAGGAGTCAGTTATTTATTACTCTCCTCGAGGGCACCATTCACATCACTCGTCGAGAAGTTGAGAAGTTCATAAACAACCTTCCAATTTTTTTAATCTCTAGTGTGTACGCCAAGCCAAGCCAAAATCATGCCGAACGTGACACAGTCCAATTTCATCGAGGTGAGTCATGATTTGTAGAAGTAATGCTTTGAACTGAAGATTGAAAATGTCTGCCCGCTTTAATCTCTCACCTCGGATAATATCATTTTCCTCACCCTTTGGCGTTTTTATTTTTATTTTAAAGGAAAGCAACGAACTCATTCGGCTCCTTCCCACTGCAGCCTTTGTGGCTATTGATGAGGAAATGACAGGAATCAATATTCCCAATTCTCCTCGACCTCGAAAGGACGATACGCCAGAATTGCGGTACGATAATCTGCGAGCTGTTCCCGAAAAATATTCCATTATACAATTGGGCATCTGTCTCTTTCACCAGGAGCCGGATTATACGCCAGGAGCAAGCCCAGAATTTATCGCGGTACGTTGTTATAGTTGATGTTGATGGGCACTATAGGGAGAAAAAATGGAGAGGTTTTTGATTTGCCTTTTAACGTTCATGGAACTGACAAACTCACAACTCACCCATCTCCTTTGCTTCCCCTTGCAAGAATAGCGCAAATTCAATTTTTACATGTTCCCCCCCTCAGACAACAGAACTACCCGAGAAGTCGTGCTAAATCCGTCGTCCATTGCCTTTCTCAATGAACACAATATGGACTTTTCCAAATGGACCAAGGAAGGAATTCCGTTTGTGACGGGTGACACGGCCCAAACGTTGCTGGAAAACTACCAAACTAAAGAATTGGCGCGAAAAGAAAAGCTCGCCGCTGTTAGAAATGCATCTGCCAGCTACAGTGATCGACCCGGCCAGCGCAGGGTAGAATTGAATCGGACCGAAGATGTTGCTTTCCATGCTCGGGCCATGGCCAGCCTGCGGGAATGGCTCGATGCGCCAAATTCGACAAACCACCCACGCCGACCTGCCGAGCCAACCAATGTTGGTCCACAAGCTTCACCAGAAGGTTTATCCTTTTTAATGCCCCCGACCAACTCATTTCTTCGCAGAGCCCTTTACGAAAGCATTGCCCTAGAATATCCAGCGTTGCTTGCAGAAAATGCTGGCAAGGACTACCCCAACCAAATTCGGGTCCTGAGATTAAATCCAAAGGAACAGGCGGCTCGCGAGGAGCGGCTGCAGCGAGAAGCCTGGGAAAACTTGATTGTTCATCAAATCGGAATGTGGCGCGTCTTCATGGCGCTAAGCATGGCCAGTCATGGTTTGAATATCCCAACCGATTCCATTACCTTTGCGAGCACTGTCAAGGACATTCATTGGGACCGGGTTGGCAATTTCAAGACTCCTTCCGTCGGCCATTGCGTTCCAGTAGTCGTGCACAATGGATACATGGATCTCATGTTTCTCATGACTCACTTTCATTCGCACTCGTTGCCGCCAACTTTTGCGGAGGCAAAGTCATTGATACACAGTTACTTCCCAGTCATTTACGATACCAAGTTTATGGCCACCGAACGCGTTCCAGCTGCGATGTGGAATGAATCAACTGACTTGGAGGGACTCTTTACCAGAATCATTAAGGAGTATAATGAAATGAGCCATCTCGTGTGGCTCGCTCCCGACTCGGCTGACGAATCTGGCTTTGCCTATCTCGGGCGGGAGAGCCAAGCACACGATGCAGCCTACGACGCTTTCATGACCGGAGCCGTCTATGTGGGTATTTGCCACCATATTGGTCAGGACCCTATTTACGTTGCTGAAGGTCGGGTTGGTTCTTTGTTGCACATTCTGGCAGATGACATCGACGAACCAACGGCAGTCAAAGTTTACGGTCGCAACATGGTAAGACAGTCGCCCTTTCCGACCTTCTCCGTCATCGCTTCAATATGAAGTATTTTATTCTCACACTTTGTTGTTATTGTTTTCGCTTATCAGCTCTATCTGTATGGCACAATCTACTCTGTGAATCTCGAGAGCACGCACGATCCACTTCAACGTAGACTGATCCCAGAGGCTATTTTACGTATTTCTGAATTGGATTGCTCCGCGACAACCCGCACCATTATTCATTCGTTGTCTAACCTTAGGGATAGCCAATCGAATCGACTCATTTATGAAATTATTTGGATAAATGATACCACTTTTCTGGTTGCCGCAATCAACAACTCAGAGAGTGGTTGCAGCGCAGAAGTAGCAAAGGAGTACGGGCAATGTATTCTCGAGGCTCTGCGTAAAGAATTCCCTACGCAAAAAATTCAATTTTGGGATGACTATGTAGCATCTCTCAGGGGACAAGTCACAGGGGGCGATACCTCCTGGATGGCAAAGCTTGGACTATTCTGGGAAAAATTACACATGTTGGGCTATAAGAAGAGCTCACAAGAAGATGCCGACTACGGTGACAAGCGGGAACTTGAACTTGAGGTGACTACGGCGGAAGATACCTTCCAACCCTCACGAAAGCGTAGGCGGATCATGTAAAATCACAATTGTCAATAAAAATAATGGGAATTCATGTTATCTTTTTGTGGTGTGAGAGCTTTTTAAAAAATAAATGCAATTTGATGAGATTAACAATTCAATGGAATTGCTTGATGAAAGAAGTTGCGAAGTGTTGTTTGTTGCGCGGGGCTTCCACTTAAAATTGAGCTTCGGTGACACCTGCACCCATGGCCGCTGTAGAAGAAACACCCCCAGAAGCAACATTGACCATCTGGTCCACAAGCTCGGCACCAGACCACTTTTGATGTGTCAATAGTTCCACTTTGGCTTCGCGTTCCTTTCTTTGAATATTTTCCACAAAAGCAATCATACCGCGGTCTCCAAAGTCTCTGGCGAGTTCTGTGATAATGAGACCGTTGCTGTGGAAACCAGCAAGAGTAATGAACTGCCAGACGTATCCAAGTTTTCCTAGATCGTCATTGAAGTTGGCAATTTGAGAATCAGTCATTCCAGAAGCATCCCAATTAAAGCTTGGACTGAGATTGTAGGCAAGCATCTGGTGAGGATGATATTTATGAACTCCGTCTGCGAATTTCTTGGCGTCTGGAATTCCAGGAATCTTGGTTTCCATCCAAATTAAATCGGCATAGGGAGCATAGGCACGGGCACGTTGAATGCAGTATTCAATTCCGGCGCTAAGCTGGTAGTATCCTTCTCGCACGCGGCATGCTTCCCAATCAAAGTAGATCGAATTCTTTTCACCGAAAATGGAATCGGCACATCGTCGGGCAGCAGCATTGCTCAACGTATTGGGATCGCAGGCATTCCAGCGTGCTCTCATTTCATTCTTCTGGGCATGAGAGACTGGCAAGGACTCGATCTTGGCAAGGACGGCCTGGCCAAACGTCATCATTTTGGCACGTTTTGACCATTCCTGACTGGCACGGTTGGGGTCTGGTGAATTGGCAATGGTCTCCTGAAGAGTCTTCATTCCAGGAGTGGTAACACCCATAATGAATGGATGATCGCGTCCGTCCATGTTGGAATCCAACAGGGTAGCTGCTTCAGCATCCGTGCGAGCCACAATGACCGTGTTGGCTCCCAAGATATCTGCTGCAAGTCGCGCCGCCACGAGACGGTCAATGTGCTCTTGGGTACTGACCAAGACCTTTCCTCCCATGTGACCACATTTTTTGGTTCCAGGTTTCTGATCTTCAAAGTGAATTCCAGCGGCACCAGCTTCAATAAAGAGCTTGGTAAGCTTCATGACGGCACTTAGGCCACCGTGACCAGTATCTCCATCGGCAACAATGGGCACCAAGTAGTCAACCTTGCGTCCAGGGTCCTTTCCTTCCAACAGCTTGGCGGTACGTTCCTGGTTCTGACGACGATCGTGATGCATCTGGGCACGGACCAATTGGTCGCACTTGTTGGGGACCGTGTTCATGGGATAATCGGCAAAATCCGGCCCGGGTTCGTTGGTAGACGACGCTGTCGAACTGCACTGCCAGCCACTAATGTAAATACTCGACAAATGTGGTGCCATTTGAGTGACCTGGACAGGATCCAAAGCACCGAAGGTATGAGAATATCCACCAACTCCGTAAAGGTTGCTCAAGAGCGAATACAGCTTGTCGGATTGGCCAGACGAAAATTCACAATTGGGCGCCATTTGTTTTCCAGCACGAGCCTGCAAAGAAGGACGGAGACAAGCCACATCCTTGGCTGTGACAAAAGAAAAATTGAAAAATTTTGTGAAGAAGAAAAGTAAGAAGTGTTGTGGTTTGGGTGAGATAAGCATCAATTTTATTCCACTACATGAGCATATGACCCTAATAATAAATTAGATCCCAATACTCAAAGCCCGATTTTAGGGTGTTCTTTTTTGACAAGATAAAAATGGAATTCGCTGCTGTATCGGCGTCTTTATGAACAGATCCATCCATCTTGACGACAACAGCGTTGGATTAAAAAAAAATTAAAAACGTACCAGTATAAACACGCTTGGTATGTTTCCAACGCGCCTGATCGGCCCACCAGCGTTCAATTTGAGCCACATCTTGTTGCAACGCACTCAATTCTTCTCGGGGAGAGGGAGTGCCATTGGTAATGGGAAGTGCACGAACTCCACGAGGAATTTTTGGAATGGATGGATCCTTGGATGTCGGCGTCGTCATGCTGTTGGAAAAGACAGTTCTCATTGTTTTATTCTTTTTTCAAATATATATATATATATTTTATTATAATGACTTATTATCTCTGGGACAGATAAAAAAAAATAAGGACACCAAGAAGATCACAAAAAAAAGTGATGCTCTCTCTTTCCGTGTGAAATTCTCTTGCAAGTTCGTGTTGTCATAGTGAGAAAGGCAAATATTGGATCGCAAAGCTAAAAGGAGCGTCGATGACAACAAACCTCGTTTGGATTCCCAAAACTATTGTGATATTGACACCGAGTGCAGAAGATCGAGTATTTTAATCTGTCAAGAATCCTTCGAGTCATCTCTTTAAGACACCTGCAATAGATATTCTTATGATGACGTGTCTTTATTATTTTTGGATAGTTTGATCCCACATTTGAACGGTCTGTAATTCAACGGTCCTCTCTACGGATTTTCAACAAGAGAGCTACAGTATTACAGAGCACCACCACTGTCGCCATCGTATCATCCCACTTCATCTTAACACAATCTACTCGAGTACTAGCTTAGTAGAGTGCTAGAGTACTAGTAAGTACCAGGTAATATAATCATTAGCAAAGAACTACTCAGTATATTATAGTATAACTTACAGCTACTACTACGACAACATGACAATACGTCACCGCCGCAATGCTGGTTCTGCATCGTCGCAAGCTGAAATGACGACAGAAGAAGAAATTGCCGATGACCTTCCAAAAGACAAGAGGGAAATCGAACCACTTTTGTCGTCTTCTACTACTGCCGAGACGACAACAACAACACAGCAGCAAGAACAAGACGACGAGCACAACGATGGATACATCTTGACACCCTTGATCCAGCGTTCTGTTTGGATGCGATGGGACGTCGGTCCTTATGCTCTGGTATACGGTGGGTTGATTTACGTGGATTGTCACTTATTACCTACGTCGGCGGCGGTCAACAACAATAATAATAACATTTTGTTGCAACCCATTACGTGGTTGTTTGCCTTGGTGATTGCTTCTCATTTACTGTTGGTGTTGATGCAACAATGGAATGTTCACACCCGAGCTTGGGTGGGGTATCAAAAAGCCACTACAACTATTACTACCAACAAGAAGACTGCTGCGCATCAAACAACCACCATCATGGCATCATGGACGCATTGTTTGGTAGAAGGAGGAGAAAGTGGAAGCAACAAACAGAATGGAAGCAACAACAACAACAATAAATCGGCCGACGCAACAGCGGGTATTGCATTGGTAAAATTGATGCAATCCAAAACAACGTCACAACAGCAACAAGTGGTAGCTGTTGTGGAATTTCACGACATTTGCTTTCGGTGTCCCGTGTTCGACCGATCTTTAGACGAAGATGTGACAATATGGAAGTCCAACACCACCGCTGCTACCTTCGCTGCTACCACCGCTGCTACTGCTGTATCACCACCACCAACCAACACTCACAGTCCTCGGACACACTTGACCTTTCACCGAGTACGATTTCCTGTACATCTTCCTGTTTCCTTTTATGGTACTTGGAAGGGACATACGTCTGTGGAAACCGTCGTACAATGCCAACGGCTATACGGTACCAATGCTACCATTTTGGAATTGCCCACGTTTGGTTCTTTGTTGGGAGAACAAATTGTGGCACCCTTTTTTCTATTTCAAATGTTTTGTGTTGCCCTGTGGTCGTTGGACGAGTACTGGTATTATGCTATTTTTACGCTGTTGGCACTGCTAAGTTTTGAATCGACCGTGGCGTACACTCGACAACAGGGATTGCAACGACTTCGAAATGCTAGTCGACAAAACAATCAACACAGAGTTTGGGTACACCGGACAGCTGGATCTGCTGCTGTAGTAGCAGCGAAACGCAACACGAATAATAACAATTGGATGCAAATTACTGTCCAAGAAATTGTTCCCGGTGATCTGATTAGTTTGTCGGATGCACCAGGACCAACTGCCAACTTTCATCAATTGCCGTCTCGAGGAAATAATAATAATGATGATCCACAACACAATACTGTTCCCGCCGATATTTTATTGTTGAAGGGCAATGCTGTAGTAGATGAAGCATTGCTGACGGGAGAATCCATCCCTCAAATCAAAGTGCCGTTTGACCCCAGCAGCAGCAACAACAGCAGCAACAGCGACGACGACGACGACAAGTCTAGTGAAGCTTATTTGGACATTCAAGAACACAAGGAAGCCATGCTTTATGGCGGAACCGTCTTGTTGACGGCAGATTTTGGAGATCAAATGCAGCAAGAAACTGCTGACAAAGAGCGCAATGACGACGACGACGACGACTTTTCTGCTCCACCCGACGGTGGTGTGGTCGGCATTGTTTTGCGCACCGGTTTTGAGACTGCCCAAGGTAGCTTGCTACGAACGATTGCTCACTCATCCAAGTCTGTCGATGGTGTCCACACACTCGATACTTTTATTTTCATTTTCATGCTCCTTTGCTGTGCCATTGCCAGTGCGAGTCTCGTTCTTCGAGACGGTTGGGAAGATGACACACGTAATCGCTTTCGCTTGGTGCTTCACGTAATTATCATTATTACGTCAGTGGTTCCACCAGAACTACCCATGGAATTGAGTCTAGCTATTACCAATAGCGTGGCGGACTTGATGAGGCGATGCCAAGTCTTTTGTACCGAACACTATCGAATCCCTTGGGCTGGTCTGGTCGATGTTTGTGCGCTGGATAAGACGGGTACAATTACGTCGGACCAAATGCGACTAAAGGGTATTCGATTATTCCTGGACGGTGATTTAGATCCGCTCGACGAAGAAACAGCTCTGGTGAAACCAGGTGAGTCAGATCCTGACATTTTGCCGTGGAATGTCGTACGAGTCATGGCGGGGTGTCACTCCTTGGCGTTGCGGGCCAGCCGGGGCATGCCTTCTTTCAAGGCTCAAGTCATTGGAGATCCTCTGGAACAAGCCGTGCTAAAAGATACGGGTTACCAATTGGTGGGAAACAACATGCTTATACCGACAATGCCCATGCCCGATCGTCCCAAATCCATTTCCATTTTGCACCGGTTTGCATTTGCTTCTGCGCTCAAGCGAATGACAGTGCTGGTCACAGAAGAAGACTCTGCAACAGATAGCAACATGAGCACATCGAAGGCCACTGTGTGGGCCTTGACAAAGGGTGCACCCGAAACGATTTACAAGCTTCTTTCATCAGATTCCATCCCGTCCGATTATGACGAGGTCTACACGTATCATATGAGCCGCGGCCGGCGAGTGCTAGCAATGGCGTATCGATCAGTCGGTACAGGGCGATCTCTCAAGGCGCTCAAGGATATGGGACGTGATAAAATCGAGTGCAATCTTATCTTTGCCGGTTTTCTCGTGTTGGATTGTCCCTTGAAACCAGATTCGAAAGCGGTTATTTCTGAAATTCGAAAGAGCGACCACCGAGTTGTTATGATCACTGGCGATGCCGTCCTGACGGCAGCAGAGGTCAGTCGGCAGTGCGGAATTGTCTCGACGCCCCAAGAGGGTGAAATCTACTGGTTGCAAGAATTGCAGGGCGATGGCCTTGCCGAAGCGGACAATCAAGATCCTTTGTCACGATTCGCTTTCGTTCCCTTAATGAGTAGTAAAAAGAACTCAAAGGAAGCGGAAACAAAACCCATCGTGACAGCACGAAAAAATTTGCCGAAGCTGCAAGCCATGATGAAGGAGAATACTGCCGCATTTTGTTTGACTGGTGATGTACTGGCCAAGGTAGCTGCTGCTGCTCTCACTTCTGGCGATAAGGAGAAAAATATAGTGCTGTCTACACGAAACGAAAAGAGTACTCTGCTACATCCTTGCGCCCAGAATGCGATAAAGGAGCTTGTTCAGCTGGTATCAGTTTTTGCTAGGCACACCCCGCACCAGAAAGAAGCTGTTGTTGCTGCCTTTAATTTATCTGGGCATTACACTTTGTATTGTGGCGACGGAACCAACGATACGCCGTCATTGAAGCGAGCTCACGTGGGCATTTCCATCATTAGTGCTCCTGGCGCAGAAAGCAAGCAGCGAAAGGCCAATGCTTCATTATCCAAGCTCCGCAAGCAGCAGAGGAAGGATAAGAAAGCGAAGAAAAGCAGCAAAAATTCATCGCGGGGCCAGTCTGTGGAAGAGTCACTCCGATTGCTCCGTGAAGCGCAAGAAGAAATCGACCAAATTGAGCTTGGGGATGCTAGTGTCGCTAGTCCATTTACCTCGCGACAAGTTAGTATTGTCTGTTGTAAAAATGTCATACAGCAGGGGCGATGTACCCTGGTGACAATGCTTCAGATCTATAAAATTCTCGGAATCAATTGTTTGGTGAATGCCATGGTGTTGAGTACTCTTTCTATCCACGGCGTCAAGCAAGGAGATCGCCAGCTCACAGTGCTGGGAACCGTTGTCGCTGCCTTGTTCTTTTTTGTGACGAGAGCAAAACCATTGGAAACGCTGTCGCCCACAAGACCTCCCTCATCGGTGTTGTGCATAGAAGCTCTCCTTTCGATTGCTTTGCAGTTTGGTATACATTTTGCAGCAATTATGTTGGCCTGCACGGCAGCCTTGTCGTTTGTCGACCCTTTTGATCCGTCTATTGTGGCCGATGGTCCCTTCAACCCGAACGTTCTCAATACGTGCACGTTCTTGCTGACAGTGCTTGCAACTGTTAACACATTCGCAGTGAACTATCGTGGACGACCGTTTACGGAAGATCTGCGAGAAAACAAATTGCTCGTTCGAAGTTTAGGAGCTTGCTATTTGTCACTCTTCCTTTGCGCCTTCGAAGCCTTTCCCCCTTTGAATGATCTGCTTCAATTGTCGCCATTTCCAGAAACAAGTGGAGCTGACAGTGAATCTTTTGCCTCTCTATCACCAGAGGATGAGTGGTTTGTTGGCCAGGATTTGCTCTACAGTATCTTGCAGCAACTTGACTTTCCGACATTCATGTGCATTCTTATGGTGGTGGACACGGGTCTGAGTTTTTTGGTCGAGAAGGTCATCGTTCGCACTTTTGAAGGTTAAAATAGTACACTACTAAAACTTACGTCCATTAGGTTGGAATCGATCATGAGAAATACAACAAAGTCTTCTATTCTATTCAAACTGGTACAACAAGGAAGCCCTGAAAGCCAGCACTGGGTGCTTGTAGCTTGGTCCTTCCATTCGCTAGTCTTCTTCATCAACGGCTTGCAGTGGCACCATTTCACTACCGTTCGTTGTTTCGTCCTTCTCTCCTCCAGTTGCATCGTTTTGAGTAAAGCAGCACGTTGGAAGGTCATTGGCAAAGAAATATACAGAGCCAACGATTATGGTAGCTCCCAGAGGAAATTGAGCAGAAAGATCTGCCTGTAACAAGATCACCGAAAGAAGCGATGCTACTACCACACTGAGACCACAAGCAAGTCCTTTCAACACATTGTCAGCATATTTCATAACTGCAGCGACGAGCAATCCACCACAAGCCTGGAGGAGGACCAAGAGCCACACCCAGGGAGTAAATCCATGTAGAAACGATTTTGTTATTCGACCACTCTCATCGACAAAGTCGTCTGGACTTGCCACTTTTGCGGCCGATCGTTTGTCGGAAAGTCCTTGCAAGAAGGCAAAAATGATGGAAAAGAACGACAGCTGTATATTTCTCACCCACAGACTGGGTGGGTTTATTACGGGTGGTGCTGGTGTACTGTTCCCGGTCTTGGACTTTGGCAGGACTGCTCGGTCGGCTGGATTCGCTGCCTTTTCTGGCGCCAGCACCTTTTCAAAATACACTCCGGCAAAGGCACTCGAAAAGCAGCCTGCCATGACAGCTAAAAATCCCACCAAAAACTTTTGATTCGCAGCATCCTCTGCCAAAAATGTTTCTTCTTCTTCTACTATCATACCATCTAACTCTTCTATTTCTTCAATAAAGGTGTGGTTGCTGTGCATAGCATCTGTGCGCTTGCTTTTTTGTTCTCCCATGGCGACAATGGCAACACCCACGGCCAACGAACACAAGCAAATCCATTGTTTGGTACTGTACGAACGTTGGAGCATAACGACCGATATTAGAGCCGTAATGATGAGTTTACCCTGTTGGAGACTGATAAAAACCGGTGCGTGTAAATTGGACAATCCGATATAAATGAGTGAATTTTGTATCACGTACAAGACCGCCGGTACGAGAACTTTGAAACTGTCCAGTGGTCGTTGCAACACGTGTTCCTGTAAGGATTCCAAAAGATGCCCATTCGTTTGAATGGATTCCAGTACGGTCGACATACCAAATTTGGTAACTTCAATGACCAGTACGAGATGTGATATTTTGTACAATTCGTCATCATCATCATCATCATCATCATCAACCCTAGCAGCTGTTCGTGTATAGCGTCCCACAACCAAAGCAAAACTGGCTTGAAAGACCAATAACGTCAACAATACGACCTTGAAGGCCTTCGTTTGAGTAAACTTTTCAATATCATTGGACGTAACGGATGAAGAAACGGAGTTTTTTTTGGTAGTAGCAGTCTGTCTAGTAGAAGGATAGTGTGCAATTGTTTTTTTGTTTCGCGTAGGAGTAGTAGTGGGAGTAGTAGTAGGAGTCTTGTTCGTAGTACTAATGATGTTGATGACATCCGATGACAACGAAGAAGAAGAAGAAGCAAACGGTTGTCTGATTTCTTCATCCGTTCTAGAACTGCTGCCATCATTAGTATTACCATTATCATGATCACTGCTTGAAGAGTTTCCAAACGTATTTACATCACTCTGGAACGACCGTTTTTGTGCCAGAGATGGAGTTGTTCGGATGGACATTATTGAATTTGTTGTTTGTTGTTTGCTGTTCTTGTTGTTGTTAACAATATGTTAAAAACAAAAAAACAATTCAGAGGCTCAATCTCGTAGAGTACAAAATATCAGTTCCATAGAAGGTTAGGCGTGCTGTTGTGTTCTTCCTTTGCCTTGCTTGAGCTTGCCGAATGGTTTGTTTCTATTACTACGACTTGTGCTATTAGTAGCTAGTAGAGCTAGCTAGTAGAGCTAGTAGAGCTAGTAGAGCTAGTAGAGCTAGTAGAGCTAGTAGAGCTAGTAGAGCTAGTACTACTACTACTACTACTACTACTACTACTACTACTACTACTACTACTACTACTACTACTACTACTACTACTACTACTACTACTATTACTACTACTACTACTACTACT
>Ga0210036_1000490_pt1 | contig 47243 bp, 34 predicted proteins | sample CryGeymeta201515_FD_185469 | JGI IMG/M metagenome (GOLD analysis project Ga0210036, IMG submission 185469) | Groundwater microbial communities from Crystal Geyser aquifers in Utah, USA - Crystal Geyser metaG 2015-15 (SPAdes) (version 2) | ecosystem: Environmental > Aquatic > Deep subsurface >...
GCTGGTGAAGTGGAAGTAGAAGAAGTGTCGGGTCTGGGAGTTTCCTAATGCTGCATCCCGAATCAGTTCAGTTATGTTTGAAGGCATTTGGTTCATAACCTTACCCATTGGCGTTGTGCCAGGTTGTTTACCAGTCATCTGTCATATTCGTTTCTTAAATTTGAGTTATAAGTTGTGATTCAACTTTTCATAAACTTATTTTCATTCTGCACAGTGATATCTGAGGTCTTCTTCCTTTGCAAGGACTAGCTTGATAGGTTGGGACTATCAGTCATGACCATGTCGGCCACGAGGCCTCATGATAAAAAGGACCAAAGTCAATAGTTTAGTACTCCGTAAGAAGTAAGAATAGTATTTAACACATACTTTATCATTCCTTAACATTCTGCGACTTCTGAGTAACTATCCTCGGGATGATTGACTAAATTTTCCAGCACATTTGAGCGGCTTGAAATCATGTCGCATTCATCAGCGACTTCCATTGGAGTTGTCGAATATGAAACATCCAGAGATATCCTGGCATGTTCGGGATCTTGAAGCTGTGTATGAAGGACCTTGGCTTTTTTCTTTCCTGTTACATCGTTGGAACGTGTCTTTTTGTTCTTGTCCTTCTTCCAGAATAATAGAAGCCGATTCCACCACTTTGGTCTACACTCGCGGGTTGCTTCTTTTGCTGGCACTTCTTCTTCTTCTTCTTCTTGCTCCTCAGATATTGCAGTCCTTTGAATACAACGTGACGTTTCACTTGGACCGATTGTTCTTGACGGCGAAGACGTGGACTGCTCTTCTGATGACGTCGTGCTAGTAGAAAGCTCTTTCGATAACAATTCAGAATCTTTTTCACTAGAACTGAACCATTCATCGGCCTCTAGAAGTCGACATGCCGCGCCTTCAAATTCTTTCATTCGCTCCATTGCACTGGGAGCATTTCCCATGGCCTTGGTAGCTGTGTTGTGGCTCCTGAGATGTGTAGGAACATTCTTCACGGAATCAGTGGTACGACGAAATTCACGCCTGGATCTCGTGCCATTCAATGGTGACTCGAATGTATTATTCTGTTGCATCAACTCGGCTGGCATTTCCTCAATGATCATCTGCTGGAAGACTGAGTTACGGGTAAAGGTAGTGTAGATGCTCGCATCGTCTACTGTGTATAGGGAAGGATCGGCATCATCCCAGTCATAATCATGAGTTTCCTCCTTGGCCATTCTCGCTGTATACGCAAACATTGACGTGTCCTCTTCGCCTTCCCCGTCGATCGTTGTATGAAAGTGACGGCTATTCAAGCTCATGTTGGACGGCATGGCTCTTTGGGAAGCAAGAAAGCGCGGACGGCGCAGATCTTGCCTTGTCGAAGTTATCATCTTCAATCCAAACTATAACAGATGTTGGCTGCCAATATTTTATTTGAAGGTTGTAATTTTTTAATGTTTATCGTTTATCCAAGATATTATTGTTTATTTTCAATATAGCCTAAATACTACGGTAGTGGCAAAGTTTAATTGCCAGTTGCCAGTCTCATCCTAAAATCAGATGCTCGTTAAGCTCGTTAAGGTGAATTGGCAAGCGTTCGCGCTACCCTGGTATCTTGATACTCCGGAGGACTTTAGCGTCTTGGATCGTTGCCAGTGAATAAGGTTTGAATAGGGGCAAGAAATCACATTCTTAACTAAAGAATAGCAGTGAATCTGCTGAACGTAAAGACTCTGAAAAAAACATTAAATCGTAGTCATTTGAAAGTTCCCCTTTGACACTATTAATCTTTTTTGTAAAGCCTATTTCCTGGCAACTACCTACCATGAGAAAGATCGAATGCTTTGTGAAAAATATTTCACACTCCGCTTTCAAGATACGGTAAATAATTACCCGTTTTTACTTCTGACCATTCGGCAAGACTATTATCTAAGTAGTGAACGGTATTATTTACAGTACCGCATTTTTCAACTGCAGAAGGCATCTCACAGATTCCCGTCACATTTACTCATTTTAGTACTAACTTTTCCTTCAAGAATTACAGTGTGTAACCGTAGGACTCGCGAGCACTCGTCTATCATCGTTTTGCTTCTACAAGATCAATACGTCCCGTTTTGCAGGGCCGTGGTCATTATCAGTTTATTGAACAGGCTTGACGGCATATGCTGCTGTGGTACCGGAAGAAACAGTTGCTGGTAACGTCTCCTTTAAACGAGTGATTCTGCCTGCCGTATGATATTATTTCAAGATGGGGCTCAAATCATTGCTGCGAAAAACATTGTTATCGTTTGGCATATTGACGGTGAGTATCCAGGTCTGATATGTGCGAGAAACATTACTATTGATTTGGCATTATATTGAAGGCTGACGGTGGGCATCCAGGTCTGATAGGTGCCTACACAGAGAAATACTAGTAATATTTTAAGTACAGTAGACTACTGCCCAGTAGGTAGTACTCCTCGTATGGTACTCATCAGTAGCTGCTTTTTCCCCCGGAAATAGGGGATGGGGTTACTGAATCTGAATCGTGCCGAGTTTCTGAATCATCAAATCCCATCAATTAAACCACCAAACTAATCTGAATGAATCAGCATTTTGATGACACAGAGACGCAACAGCAATACAAGTTCGGGGACAACATCAGCAGTGGTCGTCAGTAATTTATTTGTTTCGTTTCAAGGAACAAATATAAAAAGCACGGCATAGCTATCGTCATAATATAATATTGAAACATTGATCATTCATAATTTATTCTGCCAGGTTACAATTCAGTTTTTTTCGTAGCCATGAAGTTCCAACTAGCCGCCACCACCATCTTCACTGCATCTTTGGCCGCTTCTGCCTTTATGGTCCCCGGTAACTACATTCAGAAGAAGCAGGCAATAACGAAGGTTGTTGCTTCCCCGGACCAAGACACAAAGACTGAACGCAGCGCATCCAACAACAGGCCAGTTTTCGATCCAATGGGTCTCTATCCTGAATCATCAGAGGAAGTCCAGCAGGGACGCATTCAGCAACTGGAACCAAATTTGGATGTCAAAAAGCCAGTCATTGATCCCATGGGATTGTACCCCCCAGACAGCCAAGAGTACAAGGAGTACATGGAACTGGAAAAGATCTACAACGGTGGTCCTTATGATGTGAACGGCAATCGACCTGTCTTTGATCCCATGGGTTTGTATTCCGAAACGACTCAAGAGCGACAGATGGGAAAGATTCAAGCCATGGAGCCCAAAGAAGTCAATGCCAAGGACACCAAGGATCCTCTGGGACTCTACCCCAAGGAGTCTGTCGAATTTGAACGATCTCTCGAGTACGACAAAGAAATGTTGAATCGCGGAAATGAACAGTTTCTGTACGATCCACTGGGACTGTATCCGGAATCATCTCCCGAAAGACAAGAGGGACGCGTTCGAGCACTGGAACCCGAAGTCAAGGCCATAAAGCCAGTATTGGATCCTCTCGGACTTTACAACAACGCCGATCAGCGCGAACAGGAAGTCGATCAGGGCGTGATCATGTCCGAGGCTTTGCCTTTTGTTCCTCGTCCAGCTTCGTTGGACGGATCTTTAGCGGGCGACTTTGGATTTGATCCCTTGGGTTTCTCCAATTCGCCAGATAGTCTGGGTTTTATGCGACAAGCCGAGTTGAAGCACGCCCGAATCGCTATGTTGGCCGCTGCTGGGTGGCCTTTGTCCGAGCTCTTTGACAAGAAGATTGCGGCTCTCTTGCACTTGAAGCCCTTGCTGGTGGAAGGGGATAGGGTCCCTTCGCTGCTCAATGGTGGTCTTTCCCAAGTAAACCCATTTTATTGGATGGGAATTCTAGCTGTAGCAGGGTTGGCCGAAGGACTGGAACTTATGAGAGCCAAAGACGGTTGGGCGGTGCCCATTAGTGAACAGGGTGGACCAGGCTTTGATCCACTTGGTTTGTTCCCAAAAGACGAAGCAGGGCAGAAAAAGATGCAACTTTCGGAGATTAAAAACGGACGCCTGGCAATGGTAGCCATTACCGCCTTTGCTGTGATGGAGGCTTTGACCAAAACTGCCGTGGTGGATTTCACTCCGTTTTTTTTTCATCCTCCTTTCTAAATTGTAGACCATGCTGAATTAGTGCCTGTACATAAAAACTAGACTGAAAGATTTGACCTTCTGATATTTTACCATCTTACAATTAGTCTCCATTTGGAATTATTTGCATGTTTTAACTCTAGTAGTCTTAATAACTGCATGTGACCAACTGCCTGTCCCCGGACGGAGACTTAACGAGCTAAGCCAATCCGAAAGTATCTTTTCAATGATCACTAGCTTGTCTACTACTACAGTACTACACTAGTGGAGAACATTTTTCCAACACTACTGTACCAGTAGCGGCTACCATAGCGAGTACTGGGACCACGCCACCAGGTAGGAACTGTACCACTACTCTTTATTTATTATTAGAAGACGATGATCCTTGTGAAAAATGAAATTGGAGAAGATTGCTTCTACGTACCACTACCTGGTACCAGTAAGTCGAATTTCGATTGCCGCGCGATTTTCTTCCGTGATCCGTGGGATTGGCCTTTCATGGACGCTGCAAATTTTCCTGCAGAACAGTACTCTACTCTGAGTAGTATTATAGCTACCTGGTAGTATCAGTAGTAGGTAGCTGGTAGAAATCTAAAGAGTACCATACTGGCAGCAGCAATTATCATGATAACAGAACAAGATTGAAGGTACGTGGCATAGTAACTGAAACAAGAGAAGAACAAAAGGTGCAGACAATGGAAATGGATCATATTAAAAAACTTAAAGAAACAAACACGAAAAACCATTTTATTGATAGCAAACGAGTGAAACAACAATGAAACTTGCCTTAATCCCCGTACTCACCATTCTTGCGGTAACAGCAGCAGCTGTGAGCGGTTTTACGCCAGCCAGTATCCGTGCTCCCGTTGGAACCTCTATCAAAACATACATGTCAGATATTTCTACCGTAGAAGAAGAAGGCAGCACCTATATTGATGACGAGCGCCGAGCGGTTATGAATCTTATTGTTCTTGGTTCTGCGACTGTCACTGTTGGCGCCATGGGTCTTCCGTATCTTTCCTTTTTCTTTCCTCCCAGTGCAGGGGACGCTTCGGCTGCCATTCCTGCCAAAGATGCCCTCGGTAACGACGTTTTGGCCAAGGAATACCTTGCTTCCAAACCTGCGGGAGACCGGTCGTTGGTTCAGGGCCTCAAAGGTGATGCCGCGTAAGGATGAAATAGACTATTATCTTATTTTAGGTTTGCATATGATTTGCCTTACCTCACCATAACCCCCACTTTTCTACATCTCAAACTTTTATCACAGATATTTGATTGTCCAGGAGGACAAGACGCTTCAAAGCTACGCTCTCAACGCTATTTGTACCCATTTGGGATGCGTTGTACCTTGGTCCGAAGCCAACAATAAGTTCATGTGTCCTTGTCATGGTTCCCAGTACGATCCCGAAGGCGCGGTTGTGAGGGGTCCTGCTCCTCTTCCCCTCGCGCTAGAACACTCCGTGGTTGACGAAAAGACTGACAAGGTAATGTTGGCGCCCTGGACAGAGACCGACTTTCGCACAGGCGAAAAGGGATGGTGGAATTAAGCACAAACGACGAATAATCATAAACCATACATTAGGATAGGATTGCATTTTTTAATATTATAGGACGACCAATTCTGTAGATACGCCATGCTTATTCGAAGGCAGAGAAGAGTGGAGTAAGCTAGAGTTGGCAAATAATACAAACACTGCGCCATGAAGTAGTCTAGACCAATGGTAGGCAGGAGCAATTGTCTTTCTCAGATCTTGAACAGGGCAAGACCAGCATCTGGCCCATTCCATGGGCGACGATTTGTTGTCTGTAGTTATGTTTGCTTGATCTATTATCGCAGTGACATAATCATATTCTAGCTGGCTCGCCTGCACCCTTGTGAGCGAAAGGAGGAAACAAGGGAAATTTGCCATAGTAACGCCGTCGATAAAAAATAACTCACAAAATGAACCACAGGTGCGAAATCACACGAGAACAGTGTAGTGGCAATCAATAAACAGGCAAAAATACAGAAACTTTTGCCCCAAGGAAGCCGCAATCGCTCAGTGGATGGTGACGAACCACTCCCCTATCATTTTTCTTCCATTGGTTGCCGACTGCTCAGATCAGTCAGAAAGGCACAGAACATTCGTTCTTTTCCGCCATTGATCTTGATCTCGGACAAGCCCAGCTCAATAGGCATTTCACTCCCATCTTTTCTTCGCGCCATCAGACGAAGCTTTTTACCCATGGCTCGTTTTTCTCCTGTTTTTCTAAGTATCGTTCGATATAAGTGCCATGCTGTTGGGCGTGCTCATTGCCAACAATAAGGCTGACATTTTCTCCTACCATTTCCTCACGTGTCCATCCCAAATGAGTACATGCGGCATTGTTCACCATTTGAATGATCCCGTTTTCGTTGATGTGCAGAACAGGATCGAGAGAGGTATCAATAGTCCCCTTCATTATATCAGCATCGCGCTTCTGACTAGATAAATCACGAACAAATCCGCAAAACATTCTTTGCTCGCTGCTTTGTTGGCCGGTCTGGATCTCTACAACCGCTGTAAGTACAATGAATTAGTTGAAAAAGGAAAAGAGGGTGAGTTCTCGCCTTAAGCACGACGCAGACTCTGGTCCTTTTACCACAAATACGTACCTAATTGAATTGGAAATTCGCTGCCGTCTTTGCGTTTGGCAGGCAGCTCTCGGTACTTGCCAATGACTCGCTTCTCTCCTGTTTGCAGGTACTTTTTTAAGTACAACTCGTGATTGTGTCCATGAGATCCACCACAAATCATGCTTATGTTGTGTCCAATGAGTTCCTCCTTGTTGTAGCCAAACGTATGCAGTGCTGCCTGATTGACCATCAAAATACTACCTGTACCGTTGATTTGAAACATTGGATCCAGTGCAGCTTCGACCATTTCCTGTGCCAATCGTTCTCGTGCCTTGATGTGGGTCAGATCGCGCACAAAGCCACAAAATAGTCGTACTTCTCCCGCAAAGGTATCCACTTCGACGACACCCAGTTCAATGGGAAAGTCTGTTCCGTCCTTGCGGCGCGCTACTAATTCTCGATTCTTACCCATGACTCTGGTATCACCCGTGGCCAAGTACCGGGCCATGTACGAGGCGTGTCGACCTGCATTGCCGTGAACGCCACCACAAATCATGGCAATGTTTTGACCCAAAAATTCGGATCGCCTCCATCCAAAGGTTTTGGTCGCTGCACTGTTGACCATTTGAATGGTCCCGTGTTCATTAATTTGAAAGATGGGATCCAATGCAACCTCAAAGGCAGCTTGGGTAATATTTTCGTCACGTTGTTGTGCTGCTCCTCCTCCACCACCACCACCACCACCGGCCGTGGACATGGCACTGAGGGCACAGTCGTTGTCACCATTATCGGTGTTGAGCTGCAACGGAAATCCAGACATTGGCTGGGAAGGATGTCCTAGTTCCATGCCCGATTCCAAAATCATGTCAAGCATACGGAACGGTTTCTTGGTACATTGTTGTTGCTTTGAGGTGTCCTTTACATTATCAACCAACAATGGTGGTGGTGGTGGTGGTGGTTTGGCAAGTATTGGAGCTGTGGATATATGCTGTCCAATAAGATCTGTCGTAATCCACGACCATTCCCTCCTGCTGGTACTATTGTTATTATTGGTGTCGTCTGCAACAATAGTCGGATGGATGGTCTCGTTGGTGTCATTCCTCTTGCGTTGGACGCGCGCCAATTCCAATGCAGAATCAGAAATGTCTCGTACATATCCTTGACTGTCCACTGTCACTGAAGGTATTTTGTTGCGATTGGGATTGCTCGATCCTCGTTTGACGTTGGAATTCCTAGTCGTGCCACTGTGACCATCCGACGGGGAATAATAATGATGATGCTGTCCCGCAGTTATAATATCGTGTTGATCTGCATGCCGGATCGTTACCAACCAAAAAAATCGATCGGTACTACCTGCACTGGCAATGCGACTGAGTTTCATGACACCCGGAAAGGTTTCTTGCTTCCTGATGCGCTTGCTTTCATCTTGATCCATGGAAGTAGCCGTAGTCGCAGTAGTCGTGGACGAAGAAATGTCATCTTGTACTTTGCCGGTAACGATCCAATCCAACACAGGATCTTTAGGTCTTGTGGCATACTTCAATACTTGCGACCAGTTCAATTCGTCCGTGACTTCCTGCTTTTTCCCCTTCTTCTTCTTATCCGTTGGACTGTAGCCGTCATCACTAATATTATCATCCTCCTTCTTGTCGTCAGTCTCGTCCTCTTCTTTTTCTGGTTCTTGAATGGAAAAACTCCAAAAGGACACCAATGAATCCATGGTAAGATTTTGATTTTGAAACAGTGTGGTAATAGACGTTTGGTTGTCTCCGTCATCCTCGCCTTCCTGGAGTTGCTTGAAGAACAAATCTGCGGATACATCATTCCCAAACAAGATTCTACCGGATGCTGCTGTTGCAGTTGCTGTTGCAGCGGTTGCTGATTCTTCTTCTTCTTCTCCTTCTTCTTCTTCAACCAATAAACCAGCATCGTATCCACCCTTCAAGGCTTCGATCAAAGTATTCTTCGTCAGATCTTCCAACGAAGGTGATGGTGAAAACATGATACTGTTGTGATTGTTCTGCTGCGACTGTACTGGATACTGGATCTCGTGTTCGTTCCTTTCTTGTTGATACAATTTTATTTTTTTAATAATGCTGATGTGCAAAATAATGTACTGCTGGGTTATAATTGGGACACTTTAGCTAAAATAAATACACACAAGCTATCAAATCAAATATATATTATGTACAGAGATGACCTCCTTTGTGGTTGCTTGCTACACTAGCTAGCATAGGAATACCTGGTACCAGAGAGCTTTCTAATCGACTGGTCTTCTATTAGAGAGTACAGTAGTAATAGTATCCATTACAGCAGTAATAATAATAGAATAAGTAGACTATTACCAGGTAGGTCTACTACTAGACCTAGTCCTTACAAATTTTTGTTACTGTAGTCTCTAATAGTGATTACTGTACTATCAGCCAGTGGACATGCTATTCTGCCGGATTAGATTTTGATGGTTGTGCGCTGTTCCGTCCTCTAAATAGTGGTAATAATAACGAGCTGTCACATCAAGATACAGATGTCAGCAAGTCGAGTCGAATGGGTCCAACCAAAAAGATACTATCCTTCGTCGATGGTGAACATTAATTTTTTGGTTAACTATCAATAATATCATACCAGTTACAGTACTTCACACTTCACAGCACGATACTCTACTACCGAACTACTGTAGGTCGGTAATAGCAGTAGCAACAGTAACAACAGTCTCTCAAGTTTCCCGTCCTTTCTGCGGACCCCAAGTTCGGAAACAGAAATTCTTCACTAGTATGTCTGTATGTCTTCATTTTGCCAATTCTACTACGACTTACTGTTCTTTGCCCACTGCACTAGCTCTGATTGGCTCGTTCCAAAGCCCTTTCGACCGCAATTTTGGCTCCATCGTACATGCCCATTTCATGGTTCTTACGAATCATCTTGTTCATGGTAATCAAATCACCAGGTTTGTTAAAGAATTGTTCAATTTCTTTCATGACTTCGGGAACCGTTTCCGCTTCCAGTGTTCCTTCGCCAACTTCGGCTGCTCGAACGGCTGACTTGGCCTCGTGATCCCCCACACGACGTACCATGAGTTTGGGAACTGCAAAGAAAGCCATTTCGCTAGGTTTGCACACCAATACATCCGAATACGGTATCAGTCGATCGGTGGTAGTAACGGCCCCGTACGACTCGTACGAGCCCTGAAAGGCAAAGACAGTCACGGGTTTGTTGGGTTCCTTACCGCTCTTCAGGTTTTCTTCAAAGTTGTTGGCAGAGGAAATTTCAGAAATAATTTCGTACTCGTCCTTCAATCCAGACTCTTCCAGCTGTTCGGAAAAAGCAGTTCGCATGTGTTCGTGGTCTCCGGCATTTAAAAACAGTTGTAGTTTGCCCTGCTTAACCAATGGTGCACATTCTTTGACCAAATCACGCAAAAAGGTGCGTTGTGCACCAGCACCACCGACAGGGATCAACAGTCGTAACGGTTTCTTCGATTCGACACGTTGAATACGTCGTTCGGTAGCTTCGGGAATGGTTTCGACAATATTACGTGGATTCCAGTGTCCCACCAGCTCCAAGTCCTTGTCTGGGATGCCCAGTTTCATAAGTTCGCGGTACAATCTCGGTCCTTGTACCAAGTTCAAAGCTCCGGGCACTACCACAAACCACTGCGGATGATTGTCCACGACCATATTGACAACATTTTTGAAATCGGCGGCAACCGCAATAGATCCTACCAGTGGATGTGTCGAAATAATGGGTGAATCTTTGGGCAAACCTGCCATCAGCGATACCATGAGTGCTGCTTCGTGTACTTGCATTCGCAAGGCATTGGTACCACCACTCGAAGAAACGGAGGATAAGATGCGTTCCAACTTGTTGGGCAATTCTGTCAAGCCACCAGAACCGTAACTGTACAGTGTTTCTGCCTCGTCAATCAATTCGGCTTCATCGTTCCCAATGGTAGCAATATCGTGAAAATAAATATCTCGTTCAGATGCTAGTTCGTCGTTGGATGTTGCGTAGGACGCAACAGCATACGATAAACGATGATGTCCGAATCCCATGCCTGAAAATGTAAAAAAGTTAATAAAAAAAATGGATTAGTGTTTTGCATTGATACAATACTTTCGTTCTACGGTTACTGGTGAGAGGTGGGAGACATACGGAACACTTACGAATGGTTCCAATCACCAGAGGTGATTTCGGTTTTCGACTTTTGGTTGGTTCTTCGTTCGGCTTGGCAGCTCTCGTGCGATACAGTCCATCAACATAAGGATCCTTGTAGGACACAATCTGGTAAGGATCTGCTTCGGAATGCATGGTTCTCGTGAGACGAGTGTACCAGTGTATCAAAACACAGTGCAACTGATCCATCAGGGCTGGTTTTGGTTCTCCCACGTAGGCATCCACGGCAATAGGTGTTGCAGCAGCGATACGAGCATAATCCCTTTTCGTAATGATAACCACGAGGATAGAAGAAATGGCCACAACGGCACCTTTGATTGCGTCAGAGATATTCACCATGGTTATTATGCCAGAAAAATAAAAACTATTGTAGAGTGTTTTGTGTATTGTGCAAAAAAGAAAAAATAATTATAAAGCTGTTGTCAAAATTTATGTTGCGATCTTTCTGGAAGGTTCCTTCATTTCCGATTTCGAAGAAGATCGCGCAAAATTTGGCTATCGTGATTGAATGGTATCCAGGATTCAACTTCCAATAACAACTTCCAAAACGAATTTTGCATCATCAACGACGTGCATGTCACTTCGGTTACTACTAGTAGTCGAGTATGAATCACATGGCCAATTATGTAACTTCCCATTCAAAAAATACTATTTTTTTATAGTATGACAACGCGACCAGAAGAATGTCATATCGGACCTTAACTCTGGCAGTTGTTTGCATGATATTAAGTCGGTGGTGCCGCGTAGAGGCTGCTGCCTTTGTGCGTTCCTTCTTGAAAGCTCCATCTCCTCCTTCGTGTCATCATCATCATCATCATCATCATTGTCATTATTATTTTGTTTCGAGTCGTCGATTTTCATCGGCGTTATATTCTACTTCTTCTACAACCACTTCTTCTTTTACTACTAACAACAAAACGAATTTTGTTGTGGGATACGGTTCCATCATGTGCGAACAAAGTCGTGCCATTACGTGTCCAGATCTGATATCGGTTCCTACCATTCCAATTGTTGTTCACAATACGGAACGTATTTGGTCGAAACGTTCGATTCTTGGTAATATGACTGCCATGGGAATTCAATTTCGAACAGGAAGTTCCTGTACAGGTATATTAATTCCTATTGCCAACCACGAAGATCTGCTGCGGTTTGATGAACGAGAAGCAGGATACGAACGAATGAAAGTTCCCACCACTGATATTGGAAGGATTCCTTTTCTCAATAATTACGACGACGACGGCGACGACTTATTTGATGGTCAATTTTTCAGAGATGATCATGACGATGATAGTGTCAACGTTTGGATTTATAAACCCAATGAATTGTGTTTTCCTTCCAGCGAAAAACCCATTGTTCAATCCTACCTTGATACCATTCTTCGTGGATGTTTGGATATTTCGGAAGACTTTGCCATGGACTTTTTAAAAACGACCAAGGGTTGGTCGGAATGTGAAACAAACGTATTAGTGGAAAGAGGAGAGGATAATACTAAACAGCAACATCTGCTCCAACAAGACCATGATGATCATCACATGGTTACGAAAGACCAAGTCCATTGGATCAATGATCGATTGGATCCAATTTATTCACGTGGTGATCAAGATTGGATATTGAAACATGCCGATAGGATTGATGATTTGCTTCAAACACATCGGGAAAGGGAGTATCTGCATCGAGTCGAAAAATAAAATAATGAAATAATAATGATTATAGCCAACATAAATCATGGACTTTAAACGTTACATTGGGCTGTTGCAGACCTACCAGGTACAGTAGTACCAGGGTAACAGGTACTAGACCTAGTATCACATGAAAAAGACATAATGACGGGGGTTAAATATGAATGCTGCTTCGATTTAATATTAGCGTAAAAAAAGGATACAATAATATTATTTATTCGGTTGGACGTAACCATTTCGGTCACTAGCCGGCGGAGGCTGTACCTGGTTCCACTTGGTACCATAACTGGAAAAAGTATCGAATAGTCATTTATGAAGAAATTTACGACAAGAATACCGTAATATGAAAATGACTACTCGCTACTAGGTAGTACCTGGTTACTACAGTACCTGGTAGTAGAGGCATTCGAATTACCAGGTGTACTGTACCTGGTACTGCTATTCCATACCAGCACTCCGTTGAAAGTAAGAACGCAAAGCAAAGCTGCGGCGTACCGTACAAATTCTTATTGTTGCTACTGGTAGTAACACTGCTACCAGTAGTAGCTCTTACCTGGTACTATTAGTAGTCTAGTAGTAGAGAGCTAGTCTAGTAGTTGCAGTAGTATTAGACTAGTAGTAGCAGTAGTAGTAGACAAGAAGTAGCTACAGTAGTAGTCTAGATAGTTGTTGTTACCAGGTACTTCTAGACTACCTTCTTATTATTTTTTCATCTTCACTTCAATCTTCAATACTTCAATTTTCATCTAACCTTTAGCTTTCAAAAAGCAAAAAATAACACCATGGCAAATGACAGTTGTTCCTCGCCCTTTATAAGTTCCCAGACAAACAACAACAGCAGCAGCAGCAGCAGCAGCGGCGGCGGCGGCAGCAGCAGCAGTGGTTGTTGTTGTCGTTCCTGGTCCTCCTCCAGCAACAAGAACAACAGGAGTCAAACACCACTGAATCAAAGAAAACGAAATCTTGTTTTGACTGTTAATGGTAACAGTTACAATTTGGAGAATCTATGCTACGATATTAGTAGTAGTGGTAGCAATTGCAAAAGTGAATACTTTCTACAACAACAACAACAACAACAGTACACATCAGTAGCTGGAACTCGTCCACTGCCACAACACACGTCGTACAGTCGGTTGATAAAAGAGGTTCTTCAACAACCAGATCTTGAGGTAACATTGGAACCCGTAACTCTGTACAAACGGTTGACAAAGATTCGACCTCCCACCAATCGTCGAACGGATGAAGATGATTTGGATGCACAAGCCAAAGCTCAGGCACGACGACCACCGTCATTACCATCACCATCACCAGTACCACCAGTACCACCACCATCTCAATTAGAAGACGAATTAGAACCAACAAAGCCGGCAGCAGTAACAGCAATGCAACAGGTGTTGCTGCAACAACATGCCAATCAAATGATTAATCAAGAAGAATCTAGCAAAACACATCCAACCTTACGTACGGATTCCGCTGTGACATTATCTGGTAGCAACAATGGTTTACTATCATCATCGTTATCAAGTGGAGAAGACAGTATAGTGGTTGGAGGAGATATGGCAGGTTCACGTCCCAAGGTAAATTATCATGCGGTTTACAACAACAACAGTGGTGGTGCGCCCAATGGTGGATTGAAAGACCGACAACGATACCAGCGTTCCTCCGATGACTGTAGTATCGTTTCGACGGCAGCAGCATCGGTTGCTACGTATCGGGCATCCAATGTGACAACGACAACGACGACAATAACGGACATGGACGATGCAATGTTGATGATGGAACAACAACAGCAACAACAACAACAACATGATGTAACGCCAGATGATAATGTTTCCAATGTTTTGGATGCAACTTCCAACGTGCATCATTATCATCATCATCGTCATGATGATCTATTACTATCTGCTGCTTCCATACCACCAGCTTTTACTGCTGCTGCTGCTATATCTCGAGAGGCACTGCTTGTTGCATCCATTCCACCGGCAACCGCATTCGCTCGTGCAGTTTCCAGCACCAGGAGTATTAGCAGCAGCAGCAATAGCAATAGCTACTACAACAACAAAAACAACAAGAAGTTTGGGACAAAGAAAACTGTCATGCAAATTGCTCCCAACATGTTCGTACCGTACCGAGGATCGCAAGAAACATGGATCGCTGTTCAGACGGGTCATTGTACTGTTACGACGTGCTTTGCGTGTACCTTGCGGTTGGTGGTGATTGCAAATGCGGAATATGTTGCCTGTCCGGAATGTCAAACCATCAGTCCACTCAATTACAATGAGACCAGTCGATCATCCGAACAGTACGGTGTCGGTTTGGGCATTAAACAGGAATGGTGTTACAATAACAATAACAACAACAACAACAACAACAACAACAACAACAACAACAACAACAACAACAACGATCACGATAACGAACACCATGATACTCAAGAACAGCGACAAGTTGTCAAAATAAATCCTAGTGTCGACATGGTTACCATACCTCCTCCGCCGCCACCACCACCACCACCACCACCACCCACAAGTGAACGAAGTCATCAGTATCATTATCAGCAGCAGATTGCCAAGACCTTTCTTGTGTTGTAAGATGACGAAGACTATGGTAGTTTTTTGGGGAATCAAAAATAAAATTCGATGGACCTCATTGTGCTATCATGGCAATTGGTCTTGAGATTATAAGGGAGGTAGTCTACTTCATGGGTCAGTCGCTGCTAGTCTTTATGTACGAGTAATGGAATTTTTTTATACCAAACCCAATCCTCCAATACCCACCAATTGTAGCACAATTCAAATAGCACATCCGATCCTCCTTGGAGGGTGTAGTCGGGTTGTGATCACCTCTGTCACCCTTTAGGGTGCCAATGGTTTCCCTTGGGTAACTTTGGCGCCTGCAGGGCACCATAGTTGTGATCCCCGTAAATTAGACGTTCTAGTTTTTTGTTTTTTACTAGTAGAAATAGGCTTGCCTGCTCCCACTGCATCAGTTTCAGAAGTATCAAGTACTACGAAAAGTAGACCGTCATACCAGCCCTCCTCTAGACTAGGTAGTACACCTAGTTAAATTTCGGAATACAGTAGTGGTACCCGAATCTGTTGATGAAGAATGCCCCGGAGTACAGCAATACTACCAGTAGTAGCTAGAGTAATAGTACTAGAAGACGAATGGCTGTAGAACAATAATAATATGACTCCGAGTAGTCTAGTCTACCTACCTGGTAGCTGCTAGGATTTCTAAAACCACCCGTTCAAGTGAAATATATAGCGTCATACTCATGAATGATCACAAGTTCTGGGAATCGCAGTCATTGCTGAATGACCGGCCATTAATCTTGCATGGGACAAGACAGCAACACTAAAAACAATAATAATAATAATAGATCAAAAGGGGGGGGGAGGGCATGGGAGCAGGATCCTACAACAATAATATTTCAATTTATTATTATTATGGTGTATTAATCTGTTGATGTTTCATTGTACGAAAGAGTAACTAACTCATCACTTGATTTGAACATTTGATTGTTACAATCATCTATTATACTACGAAAAATCTCTAGATAACTGTCTACCTTACATACCTACTCTTTAACGTTGATCTGTGGTCGTTTGTTGTGTTGAAAGTTGAAACACGTGCACAAGACAACTGTAGCACACAACACACACACACATTATTACATCATAGGGAGTATCGAACAGTGCAAAACAGTACACGGAACAACATATTTTACCTGTCGGTTACTACATCTTTCCCCCCTCCTTTTGACGAGCAAGAGAAAAAAACAGCTGAAGGTATTGTGAAATCCAAGCCATGCCAACTCCAGCAGAAGTAGCCGAGGCTGAACGCAAGATGCAAGAGGTGCGTAAAAGAAGATTTTCTTCACATGAATGCCCTGCAGTTGAAAAACTTGAACGTATGATGTGTGTGTTTTGATTTGTATCTATAAAAATGGTCTGCTTGTTGAAACGTATGTTTCTCACATTCTGAGGTTTATTTTTGTTCACATAATGATCACTCACCATTTAATTACCAACAATTAACCACCACAAAACTAAATCAGCGTTTGGCCAAGTACAAAAAGAAAATGGAAGCTAGAAAGGAAGAAGAGTCCAAACAGAAGGAAGAAGAAGCCAAGAAGAAGGAAGCCAAAAAACAAAAGCGTTTGCAAAAACAATTACAAACACAGGTAAATACAGGTATATGTGTTTATTGTATAGTGGTTTGTGTGTAGACTGAACACTGAAACAGAAAGATACTATTATGAAATGTATATCCTGACAAATATCTGTCCTATCAACTGCGCTCCACTCTCCGTTTAAATAATATAGGCTCTGATTGAAGAAGAAAAACGCAAGGCCAAAGAAAAAATGGAGGAAGTTAAGAATGCAAGAGTTCAAGCCATGCAACGACAACAGGAACTCCAGAAAGATCCCAAAGCACCACCACCACCGGTCCCTGCTAAAACCAATTTGAGATCCAAGTTTGAGCGCACTAATAGCAAGGCATTGAATGCTGAACATAGCATTATGTTACAGGCGGAAAAGACATTTGAAAAACAAGAACAAGTCATGGCATCGCGATTGGAACAGTACAAGGAAAAATTGGCAGAGCGCAAAAAGCAGGAAGAGGCTGAGAAACAAAAAGAAGAAGAGCGAAAGGCCGCGGAACGTCGCAAGCGAGAACTGGAAGCCGAAAAGGATCGAAAGATGATGGAAGAACAATTGGCAGCTATGAAGGCGCAGGCCACGAGCAAAACATCCAAACCAGTCGAGACAGCAGCAGCAGCCAAGAAAAAGTACGGTGGTGGTGCAGCTCCGTCGACTGCAAAGGCGGCCGAAGAAAAGCAAAAGCTGGAACAACAGCAAGCCAAAGTCGGAACGTATCGTCAAAAACAGGACGAATTGAAACGCAAGGAAGCCGAGGAGAAACGACGACTTGCTGAAGAAGAACAGGCCGAAAAGGAACGCCAGAAAAAGGCGGTTGTAACCAAAATGAATCAGTCAACAAGTGTCATGATGGACGATACCAGTATTCGCATCGACCAGGACTTGAAACCAAAGTCGATAAAATCTCCCGTTGCCAAACGTCGGTCCACCAAACCCAAAGAAGCCATCATGCATGCCAGTTTTAATACGCCAGCCGATTTCGATTGGAAAAAGAAAAAAAGCACAGATGACAGCGCTAATGCCAAGAAGAAGCAAGAGTTGGAAAAATTGGCGGAAGAACGTCGCGAGAAAGATCGATCCTTTCGCATTGAGCAGAACGAAAAGAAGATTGCTCTTGAGGAACAGAAGCGTCTCGAACGGGAAGCTGAGCTTGAAAAGGAACGCGAGGCTGCCAAGAAGCGTGCAGAGGAAGAAGCCAAGGCTCGACTTGCAGCTCAACGCCGGAAGGAAGAAGAGGAAAAGGCTCGCATCGAAGCACAGAAGCGGAAAGAAGCGGAAGAAAAGGCTAAACTAGAAAACGACAAGGCCAAAATGGAAGCAGCCCGCAAAAAGAGGGAAGCTGCCGAGGCTGCGGAAAGGGCTGCCGCGGCTCGACGCAAGGAGGAGGAAGAAAAGGCGCGAATTGCTCTGGAAAAGCGTAAGCGTGAAGAAGAGGAAGCACGAAAGGCCATCGAAAAACGAAAGGCCGAAGAGCGAGCCGAAGAAGAGCGTCTGGCAGCGGAGCAAGCCAAAGCAGAAGCTGCAGCAGCACTTGAGGAAGCCAGGAAGCGTGAAGCCGATCGGAAGGTATGTAGTCTTCTTGAATTGCAATATCATGACAATAATATTGTCAACCATTCTTATGTTTTTTTTTTTTCAAACAATATAGCGAGCTCATGAAGAGCAAGCCAAGGCTATTGCAGCTGCCAGGGCCGCTAAAGTCAAGGCTGGTGTCGCCCCAGTCGACTCGGACAGCGATGAAGAAGAATCAGACGATGACGATGAGGACTGGAACGCAGAAGAGAAGGCTAAGTTCCTAGCGGAGGCGAAAAAAGAAGTTGCCAAGAAGAATAAGTTTATGGAAGCAAAGAAGCAAAAGGAAATGGAAGCCAAACGACGTTCAGAGGCTGCTCAAGCGGCAGAAGCGTCCAGGAAGGCTGCCATAGACGCTCGACGAAAGACGGTTGAAACCGAGAGGGCACCAGACGAGTTAATATTGCAGATTGAAGCTGAGGGTGTTGACGGTGACGAGGAGCTACAAGAGGCCCTCGACGACTTTCACAAGGTCCGTGACTACGTTCAAGCTCTACAGAATCGTCAATTGCAAGCTGAAGAGCACGAGGCTGAACAGATTGCCGAACTGGATAGAAAGTTGCAAGAAGAAAAGGATGCGTTTCGCAAACACGCGAGTCAGGGCATTGCTCTGTACACGGACGAGGAAGCCGAGGACATTGCACGACAGGCATCCAAGTCAAAAGAAATTATTGCCACTTTGCGAAAGCAGAATGAAAAGATGCGTGATGATCTAAAGTCTATGAAAGAAGAGATGCGTGGCCTTTATGTACACAATCAGCGACTGGAAGAGGCCATGAAAACGACATCCGAATTCCAGGAACAATTAAACGACTTTGAAAATAAGGAATCTGGCAAACAAGAGCAGTTGGAATCCATGGCTACCAAGTACAAGGAAGCCATCGATGAACATACCGAGGCGCTGGAAATGCGAACAATTGCTGGTGAAAGCGAGAACAAAATCAAACAGATTTACGAAAAATTGACAAATCGGTTGGTGGTCAAGTTCCAAAATGAATGCACCGACGACCTTTTGGTATTGGAACTCGGATCCTTGGCATTGGGAGAAATGGCGGAAGACGACGAGGAGGAAGAGGTAGAAAAAGTTGGTAAAGAAATGGAAGACAATACGGAGCGTGTGGAGGCTAGGACCGAAAAGGAAGCTATGACTGTGTCGAGGTCGTTTCATCAGTATTCGGATTACAGCAACGATAGTAGTGAGGAGGAGGAGGACTTGGATGATGATGATGATGATGGGATCGGATAATGTAGTGCATATGTGCTAGAGTTGAGTATTTATGTGTTATGGTACTACTAGTGACGTGTCTAGACTGTAGGGGCGGCTAGTCCAAATAATGGTCTTTGCGGGACGTTCTGTTGTGAATTCTCGATAGTACTCGATAACATGCACTTGTAAATTGCAGATTGGATCGCAAAGAGCAAAGTCGCGATAAAAGGTTTGAACAAAACATAGTTCACCAATTAAAATAAAATGGCAAAGGAAGTTTAAGCGAGCTTTAATTCCTACTACTAGCTACTAGCTCCTAGACCACTTTAATTCGAAGGATTAACGAGAGGTATGATTGTACTACTGTAGTACCCAACATACGATTACTAATCTTATTACTGTACGATGTCTATTGAAATAAAATGGCAAAGAAATTTTCAGCTAGACTATTATTAGACCGAGTAGTCTACAGTAGCTACCTTTAGTACTACCGGTAGTACGTACTAACAATAATTACATAGTACTACTCTACTACAGTAGGTCTAATAGCTTCCGCGTCAAAGATCCAGTGACGAATACTAACCGCGGCAAAGAAGTAGACTTGTGAGTGAGTACTAGTAGACTAATAGTAACAATAGCTAGCTAGAGTTGACTACCAGGTAATCGTAGCTACTTGTAGCTAGCTAAAGTAGAAGATACTACTACTAGAGCTAGAGTACTAAATTTGCTACTCTAGCTACTACTCAGTAAAGTAGACTTTAGGAAACCACTCGGAGTAGCTACTTAGTAGCTAGCTAATCCTTCGTTTAGCTCAAATAATATCACATTTTATTATTATTTGACATGAATAACAATGCCCCCTTGTACTTTAGGAATTACCATTCGTAATACATCGGATATTTGCATCCGAACCAATCGTTTGCACTTTGGCTCTGCCTTGCGCATCGTTGATCATCATCTTCATGTGAGTGGCATTATTCCAAGAGTGTCGTTCATAACTGATGCTAAGAGGAAGGAATCTTCCTTTTCCTTGTACGAACACAATTGGTTTTGCATTTCTCAGTCTGTGACGACACCGTCCGTTGAGGCCTTAAAACATTTGGCATTGCAAGATAAGATCGATACAGCACAAGTTCACACGTGGATTTCGCGCATCGGAACATCCTCTCTCCACTTGGCCAGCTCCATCCTTGCTGCGGACGATGGTGATGATGACACCAATGACCAAAACAGTAACAAAAGGCACGTAGTATTGGCTGTTGCTAACCGTGTGTTCGTCCGCCGAGATCTACGAGATATTAGGAAAGCTGCGCCGTTTTCCCAAAAAGAATCACAGCAACACTTTGAGCGATATTTACATGAATCCCTCATCAACAACAACAGTAACAATAATAGTTCTGCTGCTATTGATGATATCCTGCTAACAAACCTTCCCAAATTAATGGATATCAATGTAAAGCAATACTCCGATGCGTCCATACTCACCGATCAGCCATTGCTTCGAGTTTCCATAGGACCCCACCACGTGAATGTGGGAAACCACGTTGATCATGCCTTTTTGGCCGAAACGGCGGCTCATGCTCTGTGGAAGGCTACTGCGACAGCTACCGCCGAAGGAGAACAGCAGCTCAATAATCTCAAAATTCAGTACGTAGCAGAACCTGCATTGGGTCAAACATTGGAGTGTCACGTTGTGCAGGTACGTAATAACGACAACAATTTGGTAGTGGCGCTATATCAGGACAATAGGAATAACGACAAGAGTGACACTGATTTCACGTTGATAGCGGTGGCAGAACAAGGAAACGAATCACGGTAGGAGGAATTGTTCACCACTATTGGTTTTGTACTAGGAGAGAGAGAGGGGCTCTTGATCACAGCACAAAACGTTTGCTTGTGGAGGAGGCAAAATCACCTCGATGAACTGTGGCCGGATAGATCCAATGAAGTACTCGGAGCTCGGAGTTTATTGGGGCCACTACAAATGCAAAAACGAATTGGAGGTTGCTGTTCCCTGACGACGCACGCAGGAATAATGAAATGAGGAATCAATCCCAAGCATTGGTTTTGCGATATATCCAATGTTTCAATTTTTTACGAATCATTCATCTAACAGTACTGAAAGTTTGAAATTAGTTGTTAATTTCCACTGCTGTATTTGTTCGTGACCAGAGTTGTCTCCATGTTTGCAGAAAAATGGAACCGCCGCAACAGACTCTGTTTGACGAAACTTCTTCTCTTTCAATAAATTCAATGAAATGTCCGACTTCAATGGTGTCAGGGTGATTTGTTCCCAACACAGACATTCGGATAGAATAGCATTTTTCATATTCAACCAATGCACCAGTGCGATTACCCATATGGCTCAATACGAGACCAATTTTCTTGTAGGTTGTTGCTATATCTGCATTATCTCTGTCCAATACGAGCTCTTGTATATCGAGACACTTCCTGTACTCTACCATGGCTCCATCGTAATCACGTTTATCTTTCAACACGTTCCCAATGCAATCATGGGATTTGGCAATATCGACGTGTACGTTGCCTAACAGGAGCTTTTGGGTGGAAAGGCAATCTCTGAGGTGCATCAAAGCACCATCATAGTCACGCTTTCTAGCAAGAAGAAGACCAACTGCTTGATAGGATGCTGCAGTGTCCAGATGATGTCTTCCCAGGGACCCTTCTCGAATGGCAAGACACTTTCTGTGTTCCACTATGGCATCCCTGTAGTGGCCCATTTTGGATAAAACATTACCAATGCTACTGTGGCTAGATGCTACCTGCAAATGATACTTGCCAAATTTATGTTCTTGGATGGCAAGGCATTTCCTGTACTGTGCTAACGCACTCTCATAGTCACCACTTTTAAACATAGTATCCCCAATATTGTCGTATGATACTGCAGTGTCTAAATGATCCTTCCCTAAATCCCTCAGCCGGATAGCCAGACACTTACTGTGATACAGCAAGGCACCCGCGTAATATCGCTTACCCGATAATGCATTGCCAATATGACTGTAAGATAAAGCCGTATCTAAGTGATCCTTGCCCAATATATTCTCTTGAATGTCCTCACACTTCCTGTATTCTACCAATGCACCATCAAAATCGTTCATTTTGTACAAGACATTGCCAATGTTGTTGTAGAACAAGGCTGTTCCCGGATGCTGTTTTCCTAGGAGCTTTTCCTGGATGGAAAGACTCTTTCTGTACTCCGCTAGGGCTTTTTCATGATCGCCCTTTTCCGCCAAGACAATGCCAATATTGTTGTGACACGCAGCTGTGTCTGGATGCTCCTTCCCAGAAATTGCCTCGTGAACTTTAAGGGCTTCTTGGAACAAGTGCAAAGCAGTGTTGTATTCACCATATTGAAGTTGAACGGATCCAATCTTGTGACATAATTTAGCATATTGTTTGTCGCCCACGCTTTTTCTGTTTTTTCGAAATTGTGACAATCGCATTTTGTTGCTTATTTGTAGTGTGCCGTTGCCATTGGTCTTTGTTCCTGCGAAAGCACTACCATTGACATTGTTTTGAAGACTAAATGCTACCCTTCCTTTAGCTCTAATGGTTTCAGTGTTATTGTTTGCTTGGGTCACTTCCATATATTTTTTGCTTGATATGTTGCTAGCAATATTTGCTGTAGAGGATGTTTTTGTCCTATAGGGGGAAGAAATTACGGAAGCGTCTAGCTGTGAAACCACTGAGCTGAAGGAGTAAAGGTTTTCTGTAGTGGTTGTCGCAGGTATAGGGAGAGCTATTGAAGCCGCTGACAAAGTGGGAGGTTGGGAAACCGCGAATGTAGATTGTTCTGGAGATTGCTGGGGTGTGTTGGGCGTAGGAGTTGACACATTCAAGTTATCATTTGGCGTTTTCCGCTCCCGCTCTTTTTTCTTTTTCTTTTTTCCCTTGGGAGTCAGCGGTTGCGTTGTCTCGGGAGCAGATTCAAGGGCAGCAGTAGCGCTGTTACTGGGGGTTGGAATAAATGCACGCAATGCTTCCTCCTCAATGAACGCAACCTTGTCTTTTTTCTTTTTCTTCATTTTATTTTTATTGGGATTTTCGGACTCTTGCGTTGAATCTTCCGGTGCGCTCAAGTTACTTGGAGTGAGGGAGACTGATATGTAGTTATCCAGATCATCTTCGTCAATGACTTGGTTCTTCTTCTTCTTCTTCTTCTTCTCTTTCTCCTTTTTCTTGATCGGGGACTGGTAGGTTGGCAATAATAGTAGATCATCTGCCGAGTCTTTCATTCGACTTTTTTCGCCCTTGACAAGAGACACCATTCGCTTTGCTGTTACTTCGCGTGTCGGTTGAATAGTGGGAAAGGCGAAGCGAGACGAGTAACTCTTACTGGTCTTGGCAGACACTGCTGCCGAGCAACTTACTATTGCTTTTGTGCTGTGTTCACGAAGCAGCAAAATCAGCAAAATCAATGCGCGCAGGGAAGAAAATAATACAGTCCTCGGCAGTAAATGTCCAAATCGATGCACCGGGTGCTCCTTCTTTGAACGACAACTTCCTACCGCAGAACAATCGGATATTCAATTTTTATTGAACGACTGCAGGTGCAGTTTCTTTTGTTGGTATTAACTTATTTTCGTAATTATTATTAAAATTTATCGTAGAGAGGGAGCGATAAAAATAATTTCTAAAACAGTCATAAAGTAAGAAGTCATCCCTACTATTTCTAATAGTGCAGCTACTGTACCAAACTGTTCTACAAAGACCGTCATGTGACCGTGCATCCCCAACCCTCATGGACTTTAACTACCACCATCATGAGGTGCGTCGTTGGTATTTGGATTTATCCAATCTCAACAGGATTGTAAACAGAGCAACGAGAACCGAAATCTTGTAAAGATGTCTGTCAAGTAAATGCACGTAGCTTTGCGCACACGAAGAAAGCAACTGCAGTCATGCTTGCATGCCTGTTAAACCATAGGATTTTTTTTAAAGTTAGGAAACTTGTTGGTGAACTAGAAAAATTATTGCTTCGAATTCTTCAGCAACAGCAAAAAATACGAGGGCTGGAATATCCGTATTCAAGAGCCAGCATAGGACTTGCTTTATCTATGGATGCGAGCATTCCTTGTGGGAATGACGGCTCAACTCTTATTGTTTTATAATTTACAGATCGGTTACTACGCCCTTGAAAACCAGTAGGTCGCCAAACGGTCACTGCGGCTAAATTCGCACTACCATACGCTGGTAAAAAATACTGAGTAAAAAATGATAATGTTTCATATAACCTTAACCCCAATATCGATTAGCAAAGTGTTTAGCCCCGGTGAACGTTTGGTGACCGATTGGTTTTCACTGAAAAGAAGGCAGTTTATTTCTGTCTTTTTAAACGAAGACGTTAATTATTTGTTCTGGAAGCAATCTTTAAAATTGAGAGGAGGGCAGAGAATAACGACAGTAAATAATATTACTACCAGGTACTACCAGTCAATTAACATTCATAGCCGGAGTATCATTGTATGGTTCACATCATGAACTAAAAGAAGGAAGTATCTACGAGTAACTCATCATGACGCCTTTCTTTTGTTTGTGGCTTATACTCCTTCCACTGCTCTGTTACGCCAACACAAGTGCATCTAATGTAGATCAAATCAAGGATTATTTTGAAAAGCAAGGCTTTGTCGTGTTGCGGAATTTCTTTGAGAAAAGCCAACTCGAGCCTTGGCAACGATCTGCTTCTAGCTTCTTTGGTTCTATCTTTCAAATTATGCACGATAAAGGACACACTGCATTTCCGGAACATTCCAGATTGATACAGACACCAGATGGCAGCATCAAACGAAGATACAGCATGGGAGAAGGACGACAGCGCGGATTTCAAGAAATTGTGATGCGATCACCTGGCAGATACGAGATTAGTTTGGAAGCTCTATCCGCAGCAGCTGTCGGTGCCGAAGAAACTCCGACACTCAAGGACGTGGTACAAAAACTAGCTGCCATTGTACCACCCATGCTCCATACGACCGCTACCAATATGAGTCTGGCCAGCAGTTTGATTGTTAGTACTCCAGATGCTCCAGAACAAAATTGGCATGCCGATGGAGAGCACGTTGATATGAAGAGACACATGCCTGCACACTGTATCAGTGTTTTTGTTCCCTTGATCAATGTCACGACTGTAAACCTGGGACCTACGGAATTGTATCCCACTTCTCACTATACCACACGACAACCCAGTCCCATGAAGATTGAACCAGCAAAGTTACCAGCAGCCTATGCGCCCTTGTTGAACGTGGGAGACATTTTGGTTTTTGATTATCGACTCTTACATCGCGGCAAGGCCAATATGAGTACCCAAAATCGACCTATGTTGGTCCTATCCTTTAGTCAAGCCTGGTTTCGTGATGACAAAAATTGGCCCGAACGGAGTTTGTCAGATTCATAAGCTTAAATTTTTAGATTGCTCCAATTTGCCAAACTTTGAGAGGATCAATGGAGGACGGCCAGAGGAAATTTGCACAAGAAACTTAAAAAAAAACATTATGGTCCCAGTCATAATAGTTTCTGCTAAATTTTCAGGACCGTTATCGCAATGCGATGTGCTTTTTCGGACACTCGAACATTCCAGTTTGGTCTTGTTTGAGGCTGGGCTTGTACGTTAATAACAATTTCTTCTGTGTTCATTGCAAAATGCGAATTTGTGTACGTTTTGCTTTCATTGAATCCAGTTTGGTTAAGACAGGTGAAAAAACCTTGACGACTAATTTCTAAAAATGACGGAAACACCACAAAAAATTCTAAAAAGCTACATCATCAGTCGACAGTCTTAAGATCCAAATCTCTGGTGAGATCTGACTGCAGAGTCCGGTTGGATGAATTTCCAATTTCTATCTGGTGCAGTTTTAAGTGCTGATGATTATAACATTAATTTATGTATACATTCGTATCCATTTTTTTTAAAGGATTCTGAAGTGCAAAGTCTGGCATTCTTCCACGTTTGCTACCATCGTACTTTACTGCGACGCATCTGATTCAACAATATCAGGACAAGGCTTTATCAAAGACGAAGAGCTTTTCTTTCTTATCGAGTAGGACTTTCCTTCACGATAATTGGAAAGAGCATCAGCAAGTTCAGGCTCATCTGGTTCCGCTTCAAATTCAAGTTCGTTGACATCACTAGCCACTTCTGCACGCATGGACTCTCCCCTTGTCGAATGAGCAAGATCACCGATGAGGCCTTTCAACTGACTTTCAAAACCCACATTATCGTATCTCCACTGGGACCTAAAATTGGCGTATCGAATCCCTTTGTCATTTTCTGACCCAGCCTCCTTCATGATCAAGTCGACTGCCCATTCGGGATAGTCAGAACCAAGTAGAGATTTAAGGTTTTCCCTGGAAATAAATCTGTGAAAAGAGCGGGACAAAAATTTAGATGCAAGAAGCGAATAGCGCAACCCTAAAGAAAGACGCATGTTTGTAACAACAAAAACCCACCCTGTGTCATCTTGGTCAAGCCTGTCAAACACTTCAGCAATGCGCTCCTCGCTTATCCAACCGGCAGCATCCATTGTTGCAGCTAAAAATTCTGTGTATCTGATTCGCCCACTGCCATCCACGTCTACAGCATCAAACAAATCGCGATAGTCTTCTTCCAGGTACATTGGATTATATACCGCTGCTTTGAATTCTTCGTAGGTCAAGTTTCCTTCTTTGCTCTTGTCGTAGTGCTCGAAGACTTTGCGCAATATTCCAATCTCATCAGAGGTTGATCGATGGGCCAGCACCATCAGAGCTACCCGGCGCAGCCTTGGAAAGCTCGTATAACGAATGATACTTTGTCTGACTGCTTCCAGTTCACCATCTTGCGGCCCGACGGTATTGGTCTGTAAATGCAGCCAAGTTGAATTGAGCGCTTGTTCTGCTGTAGCACGCTGGCTAGGATCAATGACAAGTAAGGAGTCTACAAAATCTTTTGCCTGATCAGAAATCTTTTTCCACCTTCTCCCTGAGAAGCCGTAGGCCCTACGGAGATTTTTATGTATTGTGGATACATGATATTTGTAAGAATAAAGTGAAAAGTGCTGTCCACCTCTCCATTCCAGTATGTACGTACCCGCTCAGAATTCTTTTAATGACAGCTTTCCGCGTTTTTCCGTAGAATGCCATTTGACTGGACAATAACATAAACGCAATGACTCCTACAGACCACAAGTCTGCTTGCTTGGAGTAATTTCCTCTCAAGACTTCCGGAGCCATTGTATAGCTGTACATTAATTGATGAATGTAAAAAAGAGGAAAAAGTACCAAGAGATATAAAAGTACGTTGTCAGAATCCAATCGGAACGATACATCAAGACGACGTGACTGCCTGTCTGACTTACATTGTTCCAGTTCCTTCTGTCAAGACATCGCTCTCTTTAATTATGGTACTTAGACCAAAGTCAATGAGCTTGATGTGGTCTGAATCAAGCCTGTCATGTACGAAGAGAATGTTTTCAAACTTCAAATCCCTGTGAATTCTGTTAGTTCCCGAGAGTAGCAGGTAGGAGGTGGAAAGAATATCAAAAAAAGATGATGAGTTGAGTGATAAAACCGAGGTGATGTTTCTGTTGTTGCAAATACCATAATAACATCATGACAACAATGTGACGAGACGAGACGAGACGAGAGAGATGAACACACAACAAGCAACCACAACAAAACAGTTCACCACTTACACTCCGTGAGCATGCATGTACGAGATTGCCGAAAGAACCATTCGACAAATCCTGGCTGCTTCCTCTTCCGTGTACGGGTCGCGCGAATACAGGTCACCACCCTCACAGAGCTCCATAATCACAAATAACTGTTTCTTGTAGTCGAAGGTTTCCATGACGCGAACAATGTAAGGATGGTCCAGCGACTTGAGAATTTCTACTTCGTTTTCTAACTCTTCAATCATGACCTTCTTCGTGAGGAGATCCAAGTGAATAGACTTCATGGCGAGCCTTACACTGGTCTCGCTTCGTTCACTGCTAGTGCAGGGCGGTTCTTCTTCTTCTTCTTCTTGTGCATAAGCAAATGATGATGGTGATGTTGATATAGTCGACATAGAAGTCGACGTACAAGTATCCTTTGTCGACAAATCCTTCCCTCCGGCCATCGTCATCGTCGGCGATGACTGCAAGGATTTGGCTTGATCGGTATTTGCTGTCGTTGCTGATCCCTTGAGACAGTACGCAAAGAATCCACCCCGAAGGAACGATTGGAAACAATCTGAAGTGTTGTTTTTATCGTTATCGTTCGTGTCATCCGCATATTCGTTTGTACTCGTATGGTGATCATATTCATAAAAGTTACTCAAATCACGATAGGCAGAACCACCTACCATGGATGGCTTTTTGCAGACTTTGGCCACCTCGCCCATACTACCTTTTCCTAGTACTTGAATGACATCATAAAACATTTCGGGATTACGATGCTTGTGCGTCCTCATGAGTTGACTACGCAATACGGCGCTCTTTGCAGCGCTCGATGAAGATGAGGTAGAATAGGAGGAAATAGTTGATGCAAGACTTTCACAACTACGATCACTGGTAGCAGCCGCAGCAGTAGACGCATCATGTTTGGTTGGTGTAGAGTAAGTAGTACCACCACCGGCACCACCATTCTGAACCGCTGTTGGCTGGGAAGCAAAGGCAACTTTTCTTGTCATGGTTTTTTGTTTTGTGTCTTGGTGTGCTACTAGCCAGTATTTTCAATGTAAAATGGGCAGAATCACTTCGTCGTCGATTTATTTTTGTGCCAGTCGAATGCGAAGGATAATTAAAAATGAAAAGGTAGTCTAGTGGTACCAGGTAAACTCCAAACAAGCACGTTCCGGTACTACTACTAGCTAGAACTGCTGGATCCCTTACTATCACAGTTGCGAATCCTTTCTTTTGTTATGAGTGGTACCGTGGTGGTACATCACTCAACTAGTACTACCGTACTAGTACTAGTAGTAGTAGTAGTAGTAGTAGTAGTCTCCTACGACCACTACTAGTAGTACTACCAGGGTACTACTACTGTACTACAGTAGCTAGTGGTATGGTACCGTAGTATACCGGTACTTAAACATGAATTATTAGCCTAGATCCCCTGCTCTTGTACGTATTTTTTCATGAGTACTAGACTAGTACTGCTGTACTAGGCCATATTTATTAGTACTACGAATCTAAAAATTCGACAGATTTGTATGGGTGATTCGGGTTTTGCATTAAATACGGCATCTGCTCGCTGGATTCTTTTCTTGCTTGCTGTTGTTGATTTTTTTACAAAACGATGACAAAGCAACGACTCAATATCATTTTTGGATATTAGCGATTTGACCCAAAAATGAAAAATGGAAGCAAAGAATAATAACTGTTTTCCCTTTTCCGACGATGGGATCATCATTATCACAACCATCATCACCATCAGGTCATTCAAGCAGTATCTAGAATACTAAAAAAACCTACTATCACAATGACTAAGACGAAAGTCAAGAAAATGTTACGAATTGGCCGCTCTCTGACGCTGATGGCGGTCTGTATTCTGGCTTGCAATCCATTTTTACTTTATTCGGTAGCAACCTTTGGAGTACACAATAAAAATAATACTATGGCGAGGAATCTCCGTTCTGTCGTATCATCACAATCACATGCCAAAAAACGCGAAGAAAAACATCAAACAACTTCCATTATATTATCACGATATTATGATGACAAAAGAACGGGAAGTTGGTTGGGAAACCAATGGATTCCTCCGGATGGATGGCAGCTGTACAGTCAATATCGGATCCAAAATATGATGCAAAACAAATCCATACTTTGGTTGGGTGATTCAACAGGTCGAAGAGCTGCCATGACTCTTTACGGTGTCCTTTACAGTAAGCGCAACCACTACAACCACAACAACGCTACTGTGGTTCATGCTGCTCCTACCAGCACTAGCAGCGCTTCATCTTTATCGGCAAACGAAATTGAAAAATTTATTGATCTCAACAGACATAATGTTACACATCCATGTCAACGTGATCCTTTTGTTAACCAGCCACAATACTCGCCGCCAGTATTGACTCATGCGAATCCATCCAAAACCATATGTTTCAAAACGCCCAAAGATTATGTATGGATGCGCCTCAATTGTTATTCAGAAATCGAATACTTTGTACAACAAGAATTAGTACACCACACCCACGTGACAAAGAACATTGATCTTTTAATTGTGGCTACGGGGACCTGGTACACTTACAAATATCCAGATCATTGTGGTATTATAGATCGAAGAATAGGACAAAATGAAACAACATCTAACTGTGTGCGAACCCCAACACAACAAATACAAGATTTATTTACCAAATTACAGCAATTATTGGAGTTGCGACCTCATTTGACAATCCTTTGGCGAACATCAGGGTACGACGGTGACAATACCAACCCGAACATTCAAACGAATGTGATTTCGCAAATGAATCAAGTAATTATGGATGCCTTTGATCACCAGCTTAGCAGCAGCAGCAGCAGCAAGTTTTCATCGCGGTTCGCGTACGTCAACTTTGGAGGAGCCATAGAACCACGATCATTTGGAAATGATCGATTGCAGGGTGATATAAGCGCTCATTACGACTTGAATGCAAGGTTGGTGATGATACAAATGATCGCTAATACATTGCAGGATATGTTGAGATCAACTCAAGGATCGTCATAGCCCCTCCGCTTGCAGTGACCGACGGGTGCACCTTGAAGTCCCTCAGCGCTTTGGCTATTAGGTCTAGCGCGACAATAATAATATTATGTAGAGTAGTAGAACAGTACAAGGGTATGCTCCTGTACAATTTGGAGAGCAAGTGATCGTCCTTGAAAATATCTGGACAGTCAGTCATGCATTAATCCGTGAACTTCGATCTTGGGTGCCAAACAACAAACAATCTCCAAGACCCAAGACCCAAGACATTCGATTGATCATTGATCACCGTAAGACTATTGTTACCACTTGCGTCTAATGCTCATTTTATTGTTTCCAATACAGTGACAACTTTTTCCTGGCTACGCTATTAAAAATGGCAACCATAGCACCTCCGACACTTGAATCTTCGATAGCTTTTGCTCAGCAACAAGCTCAGCTAGCCCGGCTGACAAAATCCATTGATCTAGATTTGGAGAATTTTGAAGAGGATCTCGACAACTTGAATTACAGTTTCCGAGAGACAGCAGATGCGGTGACAATGCGCGACTTCTCGGAAAAGTTGGACGCATCTCTAAAGTCGAATGCAAGCAGTAATTGTCGCAACAAGCACAATGATCACCCCGCCATGCGGGCACGAGATGACGATGACTCTTCTACTGGCAGCAGCAACGATAGTAGCCATAAATCGTTGCCCGACAAACAGAGCTCTAAGAAGAAATCCACAGAAACAAAAAGTAATAAGAAACGTATGCAGAAATCATCTCTAGAGAAGACGGACAAATCAGCGCCGAAGAAAGAAGAAATGGCGACATCCAAAGAGTATATCCCTGATCTGGAAGCGAAGCAGGAAAACAAGACAGCCAAATCGCAACAGAAGTCGCCAGAAGACAACTCTCAGGAAGCAGCAGGCGACAGGAACGGTGACATCGAAAAGAAGAATGAAGCAGAAACTGCTCGTCCAGCAGCTGCAAAAAAGTCCAAAAAGAAAGGCATTTTTGGATTCCTTCGTCGCGGCAAGAAAAAATCAGCACACCCATCAAATTAGAGAAAAACGAGGCCCGGCTTTTGGTAATACAAACGGATGTGCATTGAGAGCTTGTCTGCTCAGCCACTCGAACTTAGAAAGCCCAAGAACCCCAACGTCAGTAAATATGTAACTATATTATGGATTATCGTTGACAAAGAAGCAAGCTGCACCAGTCTTGAACGGCTAAAAGTTACCTGACTATGTATGTCTTGTTTTGATCTACTTGAATCAAATTACATGTATTTTTTGTGTCTGAGTGCGCGGGGTTGTCCTTATTTCTCTCAATAATCTGCTGTAAGTAATGTGCGTGTACCAGCTACCTTTATTGTCGGTGCTCATATATGTAAGGAGCTTACAAGTATAACATTTCAGTGAAATACCGATGAAGCGTTAAACAACACCTGGCCCATTGATTGTGTCGCCGTTAGGCTTATATCTGCCTCCTCTGAATCACAAATTAGTCTTATTCAGAACAGCAATATTTCGTGCGTGGACGAGTAGCACGAGAAGCAACCACGCAAAGTTTGGTGCTCTGGGCCTCCAGTCGGAATTATTGCTTTGGTTTGTCCACAGAGGTCACAAAATCACACTTGCCTTTGGTGTCTCAATAATAAGTCAACTTGGCGTTGCAAAGTGACTACCCTGGAAGGTCCGCCAAACCCCTACTTTTAACCCTAGTACTGATATGTTGAAATATGAATAAATCTTTATTTCAACACATTTCAACACGTGTCAACAAATTTCAACACATTTCAACACATTTCAACAAATTTCAACAAATTTCAACAAATTTCAACATGACTCAATTTCTACGAATACTACTACTACTACTGGGTCGATTCCCGCCCATGACTTATGAGGACCACAGTGCTATTTATGCTGGTGGTCTGGGGTTCGATTCCTAGTAGTAGTAGTACTGCTTTCAACACATTTCAACACGTGTCAATAAATTTCAACACATTTCAACAAATTTCAACAAATTTCAACATGACTCAAAGGCACGGGATTCATTGAGGTTATGAGCTCTAATTGGCGGACCTTCCAGGTAGAGGTGTTTGTACCTGTCGTGTTAAAAATAGGCCACCACAGACGGTGGATGGTAGTGGTGAACTGTGCGAAAGAGTGGTGAATATAGGATCACAAGTAGTCTAAGGGGTGCAAATGTGAGTTAATGAAGTCGGCAGAAAAATAAAAGCTTACACAAACCCATCATCCACATGGGTCAACAGTAGCATGCTGGTTTCGAGTCTGCAAACGTTCAGTAATTCTAGCGTTATCAGTCATCAGACTATCATACAGTGCTTGCTTCCGACCTCGTGAGACCCCACAACAGGTAAAAATGAATGCCACCCAGGTCTAGATTTAACAGCTAACAAGAAGTTCCCTCCTCAAAACTGAAAATTCTCCTTGCTTGTTTCTTTGGTGCGGCTTGCCACAGCCAGCTCGTTTTTGCCACGTTGCTCTTGCTATCTAGGTTACTACTCGAGTAGTAGCAGTCTAGTGAGTCTAGCTAAAGTAGGTTTACTACTAGACTCTACTAGCTCTCGCAAAGAGCATCTCTGGCTATTTAGATGCTCAGTTGCTCGGCCAGATTGTTTGAGGACGAGCAAACTGACTCATCAATATCATTATTTTGTCCGATAGTGCTCCGGAGGGTCTATTGACGAATGAAAGCTCTCCTTCTCTTCATCCACTTCTGTCTCCCATGAAGATCCATCAGCAGATCGCCTAGAATGGAACACAATCCATAGCGGCACAACCCCGAGAGAGTCCTGACCAAAACTGTATGTATATGATCGACCGAATTAATTGCTTTAAACGAACGAACAACAACAGTTGTGTTAAGAGGAGAAACATGGGAGCATCACACCAGAAGAGATCGACGCCATTACAACATCAGCTGCTGCTGCTGCCATTGCTGCTATTTTTTCTGCTTGATTCGAAGCAAGTCTGGGGACTTTTGACTCCTCAGTCGTCGCCATGGTCCACCAGGACAACGAAAACTCAAAACGCGATTAATTCTCAACTGCAACTGCAACTCTCATCTCCTCAAGAAATCATTGAAGCAGGTGTATCGCTGGACACCTTTGCTCCCCAATTTTTATGGCTTCCCATGATTGTAGCGCCCCGTGCTGAGTTGACCAAAAATCTCATGGGTGGAACGAACGGAATTTTGGCCATTGTGAGCCTATCTCTCGTTCATTTGATTATTGTTGTAACGGCTGCTGCTCAGGAAGGATCTCTGGACCAAGTTAAAATTTTTGGAGAAGTGTTTGATCCATCTCTTTCCCAACTAGGTGGGATGCAAAAACTGTTTCAATATCCAAATTTTGTAGCAGAAGAGTGGCCTCACGTTTTGATTTGGGACCTGTTCGTTGGACGCATGATATGGTTGGACGGATTGCAGCGTGGGATCAACTCAAGGATCGCTCTGGCTTTTTGCAACGGCATTGGACCACCCGGATTTCTGATCTACGTTTTGACATGTTTGATTTCTGGTAAGGGCATGCCCAGCATGGACGGCACTGACAAAAAGACGTAGAATAGAAGGTAGAAGCTATATTACCATATTTAAAACACTTTTGTTTCTGATGCATGATGACTCTACGTGAAATTGCCTTTGTCTCGAAGAAATTTGTTTGCGTCTATTGTCGCCTAACAATGCTTCAATACTGAGATAGGAAAATGACATGGCGGAATCTATAGCATTAAAGAGTGCATGTCTGTGTATTGTTATTTGTTATAAGAACTCTCTTTTGAATCCTTCCGGATCAGCTATTAGACGTAGCCTTCCGATGCCTTTTCTTGGCTCTTCCACCAATTTGGGATGTTTTCCGTAGAATACGAGTACACACCCCGGTTCACAACTTCGGTTCCTAACCACTGCGCCAGCTTCAGACCAGGTCCAGGTTTGGGAAAGGGTAGTCCAATAACGTGAAAGATGCCCACGGCAGCACCCTTGCCTCCCGTGTTACCCTCAAATCGATCAGCAACGTACCCTACCGACAGGTACTTGATTTTGCCATCATCGTCAAAAATAATGCTGAAAGTTTCGGGACTGCCCTCGAGTTTGGCACCGTTGGGAGGAAAGTACAGATCTCCACCAAATCCGAGGCCTGGTTCTCCCGTAAAGGTTCCGGTGTTCCGGACCAAGAACCAAACGCGATTGGGATTTTGAGGATCAATGGAATAACCGAAACTATTGGGATCGATGTCTGGTAAGGCCTTGTAAATTCCAAATGTATCCATTGTAGAAAGGTAATCTTTCTTGTTGAGAGGTCCAATATACGGTCCACGGAAGACAAATTCATCCGAAAACACAGACTCGTCGTAGGGAGAATAGAACCCGGATTGGGAATATATAAATTTGTGAGCGGTCTGGATCAGTGGATGATCGGCCGAGGCCATATCACCAATTGGTGGCAGTGATTGCGGATTACTCTTGTTCTCAACGTTTGCATCGGTTGATTCAGTTGTACTACTCTGACCCAGACTCTGACTCTGACTTTGTAATATTGTGAAAGTTCTGCTCGTTGTTTGACTGGAAGTACAGGGTATTGAGAAAGCGTTGCAAGAGACCATTAGGTATGCAATTGTAATCGCGTAGGCAATCGCATTTGCTCGAGTCATGGTTACGACTTTCTTAATCCAAAAATAAGTGCACCGCTTGATCTTTAATAAGGAGTAATGTTTTTTCGTGCTGGGAATAACTCTTATTACTTAAACCTTAAAAGTAATAGAGTAAAAATGTCACTACTAATATGTTTTAGTAGATACAGTTGGATAATGTTGTTGTGTTTGTTGATTGAGAAGCCTTTCGAATATCGTACTATTGTATGGTACCACTACCTGGTACTGCTGCAGTAGGGCGAGCGGCTGACTCATTAGACTACAACATCATTTTTTATTTTAAAGTTATGAATCATCATTTCGGGAGACTACAGTAACACCTAGCTAGCTACAGAGACGAACTAATAGAGTCCTGCAGCCAATTACACGGTATTGATAATGCACCGGAGGCAAAAATAAAATGAAGAACAGAGAGCCTCGTTTCTGTACCAAAGGTAAATTGAGGTACTTACTTGGAAAGAACTACAATACTCTACGTAGCTATGGTAGCTGTTGCAGCTTGTGAGCAATTGCGTTGTCATTATTTCAGTCGCTTGTTCAATAGGTTTTCAGGTTTCCCTACTGATAGTGACGTCGAAATTACGTCATCAAGATACGACTGAAACGTTCGCGTACCAGGTCACTGGTACTGAATGAAACAACCAGGCAAAAAGGGACATTGTTGCAGACATTCTGACACAAGACAGTCCTGGTCAAAGTCGCATATTGCCACCGACATACTGGAACAGGAAGAGTGACCTATTCATGACCCAGCATCTTCAAAGTAGACTAGTAGCTACTGGTAGTAGTAGTAGTAGTAGATTATTATCTGGTAAGCCTAAAAAAAAATTATTTTATGCTTTCATTCAGAGTTAGTTAACTTCTTTTGTTTATTTTTATTCCAAACAACAGCCAGAAAAAGTGAAAACAAGCGAACAGTAATACTATCCTAGTACTAGTATTCAACTACAGTATTACAATTGGAGCGTAAGAAACAGACAGAACAAAATACAAAATACAACTCGTAGCATATCACACGGCACACGGCACACGGCACACGGTATTCCATATTCCATCATGAGCAGTAGCGGCGGTGCTCCCTTTCAGACGAAAAATACGTTGGGTCTTCTTACCATTGACTGGACGACGCCAAATCCACAGGACGACAAATCTCCCGAGGTTTTGGCCATTGAGCAGGCAGCCAAAGATGTCATCAAAGCCAAAAAGGCAAAAAAGAAGGACAAAAGTCGTCGCAGTAAAAATAGGAGCAAATCTCCCACTGCAGATAAGGAAAAGGCAAACCAGGAAGCGGAGCGTCTTCAAAAGCTGGAAGAACAAGCTGTGAGATTGGCAGCAGAAGAAAATGCGCGCCTTAAAGCAGAACGAGAAAAACAAATTGAAATTCTCAATGCCAAAGCGGCAGATGAAGCCAGACGTGAAGCATTGGAAGAACAGGAAGCAGCAGCGAGACGCCGTGCCAAAAAAGAAGAAGAAGAAAGACGACAACAGGAAAAAAAAGAAAAAGCTCTTCGGCTGACAGAAGAAGAAGAAGAAGAAGCTGCAAGATTAAAGGCAGAGGAAGAAGAATTTGAACGGACGGTTGCAGAGGAAGAAGCGAGGCGCGCAGCAGCAGCAGCAGCAGCAGCAGCAGCTCCGGTCAAAGTGGAAGCAGTCGAGCCAAAGCCAGATCGAAGAAAGCAGATGAAACGCCGGGCCTCCTTTTTTCCTTGTACCAAAGACAATGAGGGTCTTAATGATGCCATGAAAAAATACAGTGGAAGAAATGTAGCCTTCGATTGGGAAAAACCAGAGTGGAAAATGGATTTTGGAAATCTCAAGCACGTTTCTACCAATTCGTACGTATACGGTTGGCAGAAACCGGAATGGTTGACAAAGACATTGCGAAAGACAGCCTACGGCGAATCCATCCAGAGAGGTAGGGGACTGGAGCGAAGAAATTCTGTCACGGATCTTCGTGCGCCAACCTGGGCGACCTATCGGGCCAGACTAAAACCGGCGCTCAAAAAATACGTCGGTGGTCCAGACGGTCATCCGGGAGGCCAGAGCTACAGTAGTCATCTCGGCGATAGTATCGATTCTTTGCTCAACGAGAAGCTCGTTCAATGGGTCAAACCCAGCTGGGCGGAAAATGCCGGTTTGAAAACGACCGAGGCTGGAGTAGCCGTTCGGAAAGGTGCCGATCTGGCCCTTCCTACGACACATATCAATGATTTTTTGAGAGCGAATGGCATGGATTCCTCCCTGAAACACAACGACGAAGACGTTGCTCTAGGTGCCAGCATGAACAGCAGCATCAATTTTAGTACCAGCATGAATTTCAACACCAGCATGAATTTTAATACAAGTATGAAAGATATTTCGTGGAAAAAACCGAGCTGGGCTCAGGAGGGTCCTAAACTCCGCAAAACAGGTAAAGGAGAAGTTATGAAGAAAAAAGGAAATCTGGCCAAGGCAATTTCCAAGCGCAATATCGATTATAATTAATCTGAGCTTTTTCTGGGATCTGCGGCTACTTATTCGATCAAAAGCACATCAAGATGACAGCCAAAAGGAACCACGCCCATCAATCACTTCCAAATAGCGTCTCCTAGTAGTGAAGGCAAGGGAATACAATGGGCAATTGGATTGCTCCAAAAGAAGAAAATAGAGATGGCATTTACTCGATAACTATTACAAATAAAGCATTTTCATTAACATTGCAGCTAGCAGTTAGAAGCAAATGCTGCTTCATTATATAAATTTGCTAACTTGGAATTCACATTAAAGGCTCCTCTTCGTCATCGTCATCGGGCTCGTTTCTAATTTGTGTCAAGACGTGGAGCCAATCACCAGCACCATCGTCCATATCCAAGTACGAGTTCATGGCCTCTTGCTGCCGCTCGAGCTGTTCCATTTCGAGTTCAACTGGATTTTTTCTGGTCGAAGCAGCAGCATCTCTAGCGGGGTCATCCATCAAGGCTCGATCCATGGCGTCGTGAGCTAATTCAAGCTCGATAAGCTCCTTTTGGCTGGATTTGTCCGTAATGTCTTCCGACTGTTTTATTGCAAGAGAAATAGCTGCAGTAGAATTGGCAACAGCAAAACCACTTGTCTGTTGTGACCATGAGTTCACAGCTGCTGGTTTCGCTGTGTCTTTCTTTGTCGGGGAAAACGACACTTGTTTGGAGCGTGTGCTAGAATACACTGGTGTTGTCGGAGAAGGATTCGATGTCGCTGGCAATGTAACTGACATGGTCCCGTTTGCACTTACTACTATATTGGAAGCTGACGCAAGAGCTGGATCAATATCTAAAGCAGGAGTGATCTCTCCATCATTGTCATTCTTTGACGAGACCCGTTCTTCACTACCACCTGTCATTCCAACAGTCAAACCACCCAGGCCAACCACAGCTGCGCCCAAAGCAGCCATGATGGCGTCGGGTCTATCACTACCATCGGACATGGCTGCTACAGCGGCTGCGGCTGCACCAGCGTCGTCGTAATTGTCTAATGATTGCTGTTGCTTAGCAGAATTGCCTTGTTTTCGTTTCAGTTCCATTTGCTTCGCGGCTTCCAATTTAGCTTGTCTCTTTTCCAGTTCTGCCTGCTTTACAGCAGCAGCCTTTTCTCGTTCTCGAGTCTTGGTCTGTTCAAAGACTCGATCGATCTCTTCTTGCTCCTGATTCTCACGCTGCGATTTCAGACTGACAATATCACCCTTTTGTTTTCGCAAGGCTGCCAACTTTTCTTTCCCATCTTCTAATTTGGCCAAGTAGACAGGATCGTCCTTACGGGTCGCAAAGAGCTGCATGATGGAATCTCGTGTAATATCCAACCGAACTTCTCCTGGTTCCATGTGTAGAGCATGCACGTCCTTAAAGGGAATTCCCGCAACCATGGCACTCAGCAACGCTGGGCTGGTACCATCAGCAAAAATGACCAGAATGTTTTCTCCCGAGGTTCTCGATTCTTGGAGCGATAAAAATTGACGCAGTCGAACGAACTGATCTCCCAAAGTTTCATTGGGAGTCCCATCCTCGTTGGGCGGTGGACGTCCTCCTGTTCCTTGCCTTCCAGCTTCCATGTAGTCCATGGCCCAGACGGCGGGTTCAACAATGTTAAAATCTCCACTGTCCCATAGTCCTACACCGCGTTGATCCAAGTAGGTAAATTCGGGCAAAACCCGATCACGTGCCATGATGAGTGTCGTTGCCAGCAAATCTGCCGTGTCCATACCTAAATAGATAGAGGCGGAAAAGGGAAATACGAAATACATAACAATAATACAAATGAATGAGGTTTGCCCGGTGACAAGAGCTGAAATTCAAAAGGGGGAGGAAATAAAAACGAGGTAGTTCACTGGAAACGCACCATTTGCGGCCAAACTGTGATAAACTACAGTGGGCAAGTTGCCACTGGCTTTGATCTTTTCACAAGCCTCCAAAATCTGATCTGCAGCATTTTGGTCCATGCCATTTTCGCGGTTCGTAATGAAGAGAGGATTGGTGGAATATATGCCATCTGCTTCCAATTGTGAGGTAGCAGCTCGCATAAAGTGGTACCTATTCTTCAGGGGTCGGTCACAAGGAAATTGGATCAAAGATCCAGCATGGGCTGCTTCTGGATTAGCTGTCAACAATGCAGTCGTTCCCAACAAGGCAACAGCAGCACCAGCACCAGCTGTCGTGGATTGCAAAAAGCCTCGACGCGATTGGTCATTGATAGACAAGTCTACATCATTCTTTTTATTGCTCTCCTGACTGAATTGAGACTGCTGCAGCACCAAATTGGAAACTGCACGTTGCCGCCTACTACTCCTCGTCGTCGCCGTTGTTGTTGTTGTTGTTGTTGTTGTTGTTGGAATCTGAAATGCGACGCATGATGGAATGATTACAAGCAAAGATGCCGAGACTGCTAGTAGGAGGATGAAAGCCGTCACAAGCAAAGATTCCGAAGCAAACAATCTTTTGCGAATCCTGGAGGAGATTATTCTAGTTTTTATATTACTGTTATTCGATGATGGTTTTTTGCCATCAGCCATGATTAAAGATACCACAAAAGTACAAAGAGTTGTCATGGTGGTCTCAAAAAATGTCGTTTGGGTGCTTCGCCACGGCAGAAATAACAGCTCAGCAGCAAGCAACAAGTGTCCACTCTTTTATTTTCCCTTCTGTCTACTACTAGTACAGTAGCTACCGTAGCTAGTAGTAGTCGTCCAGTATCAATTATTAAGAATCATTTTCATTGCACGCGCTATTCATGTGTTCTTTATTGCTATTGGATTTGAAAAAGAAAAAACAAGATGGCAAAAGAACAAGACGAGGAATCGACGTCATCTTCACTGTTAAGTACCTGGTAGAGTACTACTATCGTCTACTACTAGCTAGATAGCTAGCTAGTAGTAGTACGGTAGTAGTGGTAGTCGTACCCCCATGCTGGTGGTGCCAGTAGACTATTCGATTACACCAGTAGATATTTGAATTGCAGTTTAGAATTGAGGCTAGCTAGCTAGGTGCAGTTCACGAAAAACGTGTGGTCAATAGAGTTCAGGCTTGATAATTTTTGCAGTGGTAAGTTTTACCATCGTGGAAACGCACTCTTTTCCTTTCCACATTCTTGTCAATGTTCAGATTTTAAAATGAATGTGCAAACATGCTGTTGCAATCATAAAATCTTTTTTTAAGACATAGTAGTTGTAGCAGCAAGAGACTCCGTGTATGTCTGTCTCTATTGGCGATACCATAGGTACGAGTTCCATTTTGAATCACAGAAGTGTGAACGGCAGAGTATTGTAGATTACAAAATTTCAACAGAGAAATTTCAATCATGTGTGATTCCTTTCAGGATTTTTGTAATAAATTTTTCTGTTGGAGTAGCGAAGACATGGGAGTGAAAATCTAAGCAGCGTCCGGTATGCAGAGGCGACCAGTTTCCAAGGCCGAAGCCCCCGAAACAAAATTTCAAACAAGACGGAGAAAGCACAAGCATTCAAATAACTAATTGATCATCACAAAACTACTCCAAAGTATGACGATGGTACAATCACTAGGTGCTGCTCTAAAGCTGCTGACATCAACGTGTTGTCTTGTTGTTCATGCGCAAACTGCCAATTCAGGTGGAAGCCCAACCAATAATGTACCCTCGACACGATTAGCACTGGCTGCTTCGAACTCATTTCGAATGGTCCTTCGACCGTCTATTTTTGAATTAGACTTTGTAGCATTGTCGATCGTTGAAGAAGCTATATCCGAAGTCATTCTCCTTTCCACGGACTCCTCCCTCGTGGATATTAACATCAATGTGAACCAAATGAATTGGTTGTCTCCACTTGAAGAACAAGGCGACGGCGGTGGTGCAGAGCTGGTGGATGGAACTGTCCTCGCTCTTGGAGTAGGCGATACACCAACTACAGTCATCAGATTCTTTGCGGTGGGCACATTTCTTACTACAGCTCCTCTTGAAGCCTCTGGCACCGGCTCATTGGCCGCCGTGAAGGCTCTCGATACGATTATCGAAACGACTTTTCAGCGTAACAGCCGCAACTTCATTGAAATGCTTCAGGCGTCGGGAGAAACTCTGCTTCAAGGGATTAATGATGTTTCGGTAATCCCTGCCAAGAGCAATACCCAGCTTGGCGACACTATCGACACAACTACTGCAGGAAACACCAATAGTTTGGAGGATCCAGAGAGCAACGATAATGACTTGAAACCGATCGAATGGGGTCTGATCATGGGCTTAATTGCTGTTGGCACAATCGTCGCTGTGTTTGTTTGGCAGAACAGAAGTCGAAGAACCAACGAAGTTGATAACCGTCGCATGCAGAATCAGCTGATTTCGAACACGAGCAGATCGCACGCGCCTGTGACGGGCGATGAAGATCGTTCCAAGCAGTCCAGGGACCTGTCTGCCACAGGAGGCATTGAAAGTGTCAAATCTCACGATTCTTCCAAAACTTCAGTCGTCGATAATTCTACCAGCCATCGCCAAGCAGTTGTGCCTCCAGTAAACACGTCGCATGATCTGCCTTCGCACGTATCTTCCATGTTTACTTCTTCTGAGGACCACAGCTTTGCAACGGACTTCAGTATTCCACCTTCTCCTTCGGATGTCAACACGCATCAGAACTCTAGACAGCATCGATACAGCTCCAAGGTCCGTATAAGTGTTGTCGAAACTATTCCCTCTGATTCTCAGAGTTTGCCGCCTGCTTTTTCAAAGCCAATGGCTTCGGCTTCATCTGTGTTGACTGCAGATGATAAGTCTGACTGCAAATCGACGAGCGCTCTTTCTGCAGCTCTGACTTCAGCACTCGCCTCCGATTTTGGCATTAATTGGTTTCGTAAAAACGCAATTGCTACCGCAATGGACGCAACCGATAGCATTGTCGAATGCAAGGAAGAGGAAGACGACAGTAGCAATTCCAGCAAGGACACTACAACTGGTAGCAGCAGCGGCAGTAGCAGTGACGTCTTTCATGTGGGGACTATAACGACGAATATCATTGCTAATGGTAGCATTGTACATGGTGGCGATACCGTGGTAAGCAAGACAAGCTCCGTTGTTACAGACTGGATGAGAACTATCCAGGTCGTCAACTCGGAGGAAGACGGAGAGTTCAAGTCTGCCTCTGGTGTGACCACAAAAGAATCTTCATCGGAACAATCGTCAGAAGAAGAGAACTCGACGATAGAAGCCCCGTCTGTGAAAGATGAAGTAATTGAACAGGTGTCATTGGAGCACTCGATGGCGAACTCGAAGGGCATTATGGGAATCATGACATTGGAAGATCATATCACGATGGAGGTATAGACTGTGTGCTTCTATTTCCGCACACAATACTTTTTGGACTTTGCCAGTATAGATAACAGAACAATAAGCATCTTAAACGAAAATATTATGAAGAAAATTCGTCTCTATAGTTGATCGTGCTTTCTAGACGCTCTGCAGGTATATACACGTCATAAATAGCCTCCTGCGAATCGTGGCGGTCCGAGCTATGGTCACGTCGAATCGTATGGAAAGAACAAATAATCACCCCCAACTTGGTCAGGAGGCTCAAAATCAGATTTCCAAATCAATTACCGGACATTGCGGTTCCAGCCTGGCGGTATCGCGTTGAAATCGAAATTTCCGCTGCGATCTTGTTCCACTCCGTCCAATTGTTCACGCAACGTAGTTGAATCCACGCACTTTTTAAGCTGCAGCAAGACGCGAAAGTCTACCATACCACTCTTTACGGCTTTTTGAAAGACTGTTCTCGCAACTTGGTTCCGCTGCTCTCCGACATCCATCAAGAACGAAATTGCTCTCAGCAGTGTCGAGTAGGTGCTTGAATTGGCTTCCGTAGTCGGATCCAGTTGGATCGCTTTCAACACGGCAAAGGCAATTTTGAGAGCTGCTGTCTGCTGATCAAGATTACCCTGGCAACGGGCACATGCATCCAAGCAAGCATTGTAGGAAATCAAACTGGGCGCCACGTCCTTTCGACCGGGAGCCTTTGCTAGCTCCTTCATGGTCTGCAAGATTTTGAGGGCCCGTTGGGCTTTGGTATGGTCAGCAGAACGTCCCCAAGCATGAATCACAGCCGTATAAGTCCGTGCGTTGGGTAGCAGATCAGGATCGCCGCTGTCCTCCATTTCCTTTAACAACTGTTCAACTTCACGCGGGGAGTCGGGTGATCTCGTCTTGGACCACGCCTTAATGAGCGAAGTATAAGTTCGAACGTTGGGTTTCAATTTTAAATTTTCCCTGCCGGATTCTTCGTACATGGTTTTTAATTCCTTAAGCAGAGTTTTTGCACGCTGAGTAGAATGGTAGCGCCCAATCTTACCAAAGGTATCCATCACGGTTGTGTACGTCATTACGTCGGGCATAAGGTCGGGATCTCCCGTCTGCTCGTATTGTTCCTTCATCATTTCCAAGAATTCTTCCGCTTCTCGTGCTACCTTTCGGGCACCATCCGAATCTCTGTCCTCAACCAGCTCTTGAACGCGCTTGGCGTGAGCTTGAATGATGGAATTGACAGTTCGAATGGTAGGTTTGATGGGATTTTTGGTGTCTGAGCTGTTTTGTCCATCATTATACAACTTTTCCATTTTTTGCCAAATCTGTTTTACTTTTTGCAGCGATTCATGCTTTCCGCTGTAGGCCCACGCCTCCACGACTCCATTGTAGGATATGCCATCAGGTTCAAGGGTGTCATGATCCATCATGCGCTTGAAAATGCGTTCGGCGTTGTGAGGAGCTTCAGATGCACCACTACGGGCCCAAGCTCCTGCAGGTTAGATATATAGTAAATAAAGTTAGTTAGATTCAGAACACAAGCGAAAGATGACGTACGTCCAGACAAACACAGTGGTTCGATCAAGAAAGTATGCACGGTATGCAGAACGCCTACAAAGACTTACCGATAACTTCATTGTAAGACCGAGCATCGGGTCGTGCCGATTCATCAATGTGCCCACTCTCATACTCTTGTTCTTGATGCAACAGCAGCAAGGTTGCTCGTTCGGCTGCATCCTTGGACGTGTAAACCTGAGGATGATCGGCACTGGCCAATTGCAGTCCTTCCATCCCAGTGGTGACCATGGGCGGATTTGAATCCTGGTGTTTCTTGTAATCGGCCAGGGCATGACAACAACGCGCCCAAGCTTTGAGGACAGTATTGAGGCTGACCACGTCGGGGGTAAATTTTGAAGTTTTGTGCATGGCTTCCCATTGCGACTGACATTCATCGGCTCGACTGATGACGGGTTCCTTGGATGGGTTGCTGCATTTCATAGCCAGAGCATCTAATGCCATATTGGCAGCTTGCAGGTCTTTGTATTGACCAAACATGTCATCCCCATTGCTACTGCTGTCATTGTTGTTGCTAGGATCATCGCTGTCACCATCACCACTGGTACTATTGGCAGGTTGGGCTGTATTGGTAGGTGACACGGGTGTTGCAGCAACTGGTAGCAGAGAGGCACTGCGACTGCTCACACATCCATTGTTGCGAGTACTGGTGTGATAATGGACCTTGGCGAATGGTACAAAGGCATTTGTACTTGTGATAAAGAAACTGGAAGAAGTACTACTTCTAGTAGAACAACTGAAAAGAATCAGGAGAGCTGCTACCGCAGGCCATGTTTCGTTTATTTTTCTTGTCATGCTGAAAGGTATTATCCTGGTGTTTGGACTTTTTTCAGTTTTGTTGGAATTCAACTTGTAGGATTTGCTGATTTGCTGAACCTTTCTAGGAGTGGCTCGATCAAATGATAATAATTACTTCTATAATAATAGTAACAAATTCAGACGATTTTCGGTTTCTTTGACAGCTGGAAGTTCCAAGGTACTCTTGAGTACAGAGTACAGGATTAAATGGGATGGGACGTAAGTTCTTGTTGTATCGTTAGGTTTGCAAAGGAAGATATGCGTAGATAGATATTTTAATAGTAATATATCTCAGATCTCAGCAGCATAGGAGCGCAGCAGCGAGAGATAAAAAATAATATTATGATATTATTTGGGTGTACCTGGTAGTCTGCTTTCGGGCAAATTGTTACTCTAATAACAGCTTGCACTCGTACGATGAGAGAGCTGAGCAAAACCAACCTTTTGCATGATTCTGACTGGATGCCAATGAAGATAAGGATTTTGATTTTTTGGTACAACATTGAAGAAGCGAAAACGGTGAACGAAGCTGTGAAGCCATGAGATGTCTGGTGTCAACCGGATTTGCTGGGTTTGGTGATTGTCACAGAGGGAAACGAAGCTGATAACCTGTAATGAAATCGCAAATCTTATTCGTAGTAGACTACTATTATTATAAAGATCACATCATTTGCACAACAACTTAATTATTACAATCAATTATGATCACATCTGCCTAGGCCCACATAGTAGACTACTAGTATTAATAATGTACTACCATTACTCTAGCTAGAGTATTGAATAGTAGCTACGTAGAGTAGTCCTGTAGCTCTAGTACCTGGTAGACGAGCTAATTGCCCCGGCTGATGTTGAAACAGGCGGTGCAGTTTGCACCAGCTTGAATAATAATTCATCTATAATTCTCTCCTGCATGAGCAGTAACTATCCCTCGTGGACACCTTCTACTAGACTACTAGTAGTCGTAGCTTAAACCATGGTCCCGCTAGACCTAGCTGAACCTAGTCTAGTCTAGCTGGTACTCGAAGACTAGCTAGTAGTCTACTAGCTAGTAGTAGTCTCTTCTATAGCTAGTAGTCTAGTCTAGTTCCAAAGAAAAATCAACAGGCCTCAACCAAAAATGCAGGCAAATTTGACATCATAACAATGACTAAAAGAAAAACCCAGTCCCGTGACGGTGCACAAGCTCTGGTTAACTTTTTGTTTCAGATGTTTATTTCACAAATAAATAAATAATTAGTCTACTAGAGTAAGGATGACATCACCGTATTGACCTAAGGACAAAAAATATACAGGAAGCATTAAGGTCTCAAAACACTTTTTGAGTAGTTAAATGGACAGCTCTTGATGAGACCTTTCCATTC
>Ga0210036_1000491_pt1 | contig 47236 bp, 44 predicted proteins | sample CryGeymeta201515_FD_185469 | JGI IMG/M metagenome (GOLD analysis project Ga0210036, IMG submission 185469) | Groundwater microbial communities from Crystal Geyser aquifers in Utah, USA - Crystal Geyser metaG 2015-15 (SPAdes) (version 2) | ecosystem: Environmental > Aquatic > Deep subsurface >...
CGGCTCATCACATCCTGGGGCTGGAGCAGGTCCCAAGGGTTTGGCTGTTCGCCAATTAAAGTGGTACGTGAGCTGGGTTCAGAACGTCGCGAGACAGTTTGGTCCCTATCTGCCGTGGGCGTCGATATTTGAGAGGAGTTGCCCCTAGTACGAGAGGACCGGGGTGAACGTACCTCTGGTGTACCTGTCATTCCGCCAGGAGTGCAGCAGGGTAGCTATGTACGGACGGGATAACCGCTGAAAGCATCTAAGCGGGAAGCCTCCCTCAAGATAAGATATCATCGAGCCGTGGAAGACCACCACGTTGATAGGCCGGGTGTGGAAGCGCAGTAATGCGTGGAGCTAACCGGTCCTAATTGCTCTTTTCGCACTTGATTGTCCCACCATCAACGACAGTTCTGGAACACCCGTCAGGGTCGCCCAAGGCGTCGTCGATAGGACGGAAAAATCAATCGAACGCCCGATATCATCGATTTTCTGACCCGATCCCGCATTATGCGCCTGCTTCATTGCTTGGTGACCATAGCGCCTGTGACCCACCCGATCCCATCTCGAACTCGGCCGTGAAACCGGGCAGCGCCGATGGTACTATTGCTCAAGCACTGGAAGAGTAGGTCGTCGCCAGGCATTGTAGCCGGCGCATAATGTATCGATCGGGCATACCCATTCGCAATTTCAAAAGGGGCAGGCTTCGGCCCGCCCCTTTTTTCGTTTTCGGAGGCCGGCGCTCGTCGGTCTCATACACTGGCGCGGGGTGGAGCAGTCCGGTAGCTCGTCAGGCTCATAACCTGAAGGTCGTTGGTTCAAATCCAACCCCCGCAACCAGTATTCCGTTCAAAACACGATATAAATAGCCCCGCTGTCGCCAGTGGGGCTTTTGGCGTTTGCGCTTGCGAGCGCTTGAAAAGCCAAGGCTCGGGACGGTGCGATATGGGCTCGTCACAGTCTCGACGCACAAGTGTCATCGCGGAGTCGCACACCCTGCATCGTCAGGTCACGTCTGCCGCCTAAGGCCTCTCCAAGACCGGCGCAGGGGGCGATGGTCGTCGCGTCCTTTCCCCTGTTTCCCGATCGCTAGTCCCCACTAACGCCGGCCGGGCCGGAGCGGAGAGAATATGACCAAGATGAAGACCATGCGCGCCGTCCTCCTCATGAGCGTGGCGGGAACCGTCCTGACGGCCTGCGGCGCGGACGATGTCGCATCGCCGGGCGAAGGCAATATCGTCGTCATCCCGGGACCTACCCCGAGCCCGACGCCGACACCCGGAACGCCGACGCCGACTCCGGGCACGCCGGCGAGCGCTTGCCCGACCGGGACGGTCGATGTCGGCACGATCCAGGTCAGCAGCAGCGATTCGCGTCGCAATTGTCAGATATCGGGTACGATCCGCGGCGCGTTGCGTTTGCAGAATCTTGCCGGAACGATCTATTCGCTGTCGGGCAAGGTGCAGGTCGGCGACGACCGCGGTCCCGACGCCGGCAACCCCAGCGCCGGAGCGCAGCAGGGCATCTTGACCATCGACGGTGGCGTAACGCTGTTCGGCGCTTCGGGTGCGGACTTCCTGCTCGTCAATCGCGGCTCGCAGCTCAACGTCGACGGGTCGTCGACGCGTCCGGTCGTGATGACCAGCCGCAACAACGTGGTCGGCGCATCGACCGACGAGTCGATCGGCGAATGGGGCGGGCTCGTCATCCTCGGCAGAGCGCCGATCGCCGATTGCGCCGATGCCGGCGCGACCGGCGGCACGATCCAGTGCCAGGCGCCCGTTGAGGGAACCTCGGGATCGGTCTACGGCGGCGCCAGCGCCAACGACAGCTCGGGCACCATCCGCTATCTGCAGGTGCGCTTTTCGGGCTTCAAGGTCGACACCAACAACGAGTTGAACGGCATCACCATGGCCGGCGTCGGGGCCGGCACGATTTTCGACCATGTCCAGGTCCATAACAGCTCGGACGACGGCATCGAATGGTTCGGCGGCAGGGTGAACCAGAAATATCTCGTGCTGACGGGCAACGACGACGACTCGATCGACGTCGACTCGGGCTTCAAAGGCGCGATCCAGTTCGCCATCATCGTGCAGCGCCTGAAAGGCGGCGACAAGTTCATCGAACTCGATTCGACCGACAAGCCGGTCGACGCGACGCCGCGAACCGAGATGCTGCTATCGAACTTCACCTTCGTCACGCCGCAGGGCAACGGCCATTATATTCACCTGCGCGGCGGCGCCGACGCGGCGGTCTATAACGGCACGGCGATCGGCGGCGAATGTCTCGACATCGATACCGCGGCCACCGTCCAGGCGTCCGGCGCCGCCACCGACGAAAAGGGCGCGCCGCGCTTCAACTCGGTCTATTTCGCCTGCGGCACACCGTTCGTTAACGACAGCGACGTCACCGCCGCCCAGATAGCGGCGATCTTCAACCTGGGGGCGAACAATACCGCCAACGGCACATCGACGCTGCTGAGTACGTTCATCAACGGTCCCAGCGAGAACGCGGTCACGGCCACCAGCCCGGCCGGACTGTCGAGCTATTTCAGCAACGTCAGTTACATCGGCGCGGTACGCGATGCGAACGACAACTGGTGGCGCGGATGGACTTGCGGCCTGGCGTCGAACGAAGCGTCGTGCCTGACGATTCCGGCAGCCGGCTGACCCTCCCGAGGGAAGGTATCGAGGGGGCGGCGGCGAACGGTGCCGCCGCTCCCCTTTGTCAAAATCGAAGCGGAAAAACCACCATGCCCAAAACGTTCGCCACCGCGTTGCTCCTCTCGACCGCCCTCACCGCGTCGCCGGGCTTCGCGCAGACCGCGCCGCCGTCCTCGACCAGCGCCTCGCAAGCGGGTTCTGCGGACAACCCCCAAGACGTGGAGGAAACCGCCGACGCGGCGCAGCCGGGTGCTGCCGACGCCGCGCCGCAGGATGTCGAGATTTCGGGTCCGGGCGCCACGTACGAAGGCGAGCCGATCATCGTGCGCGGGAGGAATATACCCAACCCCATCCGGGCGACCGCCGAAGTCGTGTCGATCCTCTCGGCGGAGGATATCGCGCGCACCGGCGAGGGCGACATCGCCGGCGCGCTGCAACGCGTCACCGGCCTGTCGGTGGTCGGCGGGCGCTTCGTCTATGTGCGCGGCCTTGGCGAGCGCTATTCGTTGGCGTTGCTCAACGGCGCTCCGCTGCCGTCGCCCGAACCGCTGCGCCGGGTCGTGCCGCTCGATCTCTTCCCGACCTCCATCATCGCCTCGACGGTGGTGCAGAAAAGCTTCTCAGCCAATTATCCCGGCGAATTCGGCGGCGGCGTCATCAACCTGACGACCAAATCGGCACCCGAGGAAGGGTTTTTCACGATCGGCGCGGGGGTCGGCGTGGACAGCGAAACGACCTTCCAGACGGGCTATGGCTATTTCGGCAGCGCGACAGATTTCACCGGCTTCGACGATGGCACGCGCGATCTTCCAGGGCTGTTGTCGCAAGCGATCGCATCGGGCAATCGCGTTGTCGAAGGCTCCAATTTCACGCGCGACCAGATCAAGGATATCGGCGCCAGTCTGGTCAATGCATCGACCACCCTGATCCAGCGCAACGACCAGATCCCGGTCAACTGGTCGGCCGATCTCGCCGCCGGCGATACAATCACCATCGGCGGACTCGACATCGGCCTGATCGGGGTCGCGGGCATTTCGAACAGCTGGCGCACGCGCGGGGGTACGCAACAGGCAGGGACGCGCAGCGGCACCGTCGGTTCGCCCGACGAGGCGCTCTTGCCGTCGTCGGATTTCCGTTATCTGACGACGCAGAACCGCGCCGTCGTCAACGCCATGGCGAACCTCACCTTCGCCTTCGACGAACAGAAGATTCGGTTCGTCAATGTCTTCATCCGCGACACGCTGAAGGAAGCGCGGATCGCGTCGGGCAACAATTTCGATACCGTATCGCCGAGCAGCGAGCGCCCCGATGCGACGCTCAATACCGGCGCGACGAGCTGGTACGAACGCCAGCTCTTCGACAGCCAGGTGGTCGGCGAGTTCAAGCTCGGCAACGTCAGCCTCGACCTGCGCGGCAGCTATGCCAAGACCAAGCGCGACGCGCCGTACGAGCGCGGCTACAGCTACGTCTACAGCGAGATCGCGCACGATTACGTCAACGACCTGCGCTCACCGGGCCAATTTGCCAACATCTCGTTCAGCACCCTCGACGACGAGCTTTGGTACGGCGCGATCGATCTTGCCTACAAGCTGCCCGTGGCGATGCCGGCGACGATTTCGATTGGCTATGCCATTTCCGACAACACGCGTTCGGCGCTGCGCCGGGATTTCGAGTATTTCCCCGCAGGCGCGCTCAATTTCGCCGTTGCGCAGGAGCGTATCGATTTCCTGCTGAGCGATTACAATATCTATGCCTACGACATCCTGCTGCGCGAAACGACGGGGGGCCTGGGCTCTGCTGCCTATGCTGCCGCGCTGACCGTCAATGCCGGATACGGCATGATCGAGATAAAGCCGTTCGACAATGTGACACTCAACGTCGGCGTGCGCTACGAGGACGGCAAACAGTCGGTCACGCCGACGGTGTTGTTCGGCCAGCCCGCCGCCGCCGCGTCGCAGCTGAACCGCGATTATTTCCTGCCCGCAGGCACGCTGACGTGGAATTTTGCCGAAGACATGCAGGTGCGAGTCGCGGCATCGAAAACGATCGCCCGTCCACAGTTCCGCGAACTCGCGCCGCAGCCGTATCGCGATACTGAATCGCAACGTACCTTTTTCGGCAACCAGTTCCTCGTCGACAGCGAGCTGTTCAACCTCGAGGCGCGCTACGAATATTATTTCGGCCGCGACCAGATTTTCTCGATCGCGGGTTTCTACAAGGAAATCGACAAGCCGATCGAAGCGACCGCCGTCAATCTCGGCAGTTCGCTGGTGACGTCGTTCGCCAACGCGCCCCGCGCGACGCTCTACGGCGCCGAATTCGAGCTGCGCAAATACGTGCCGCTCTATGATCTGGGCCAGTTCTTCGCATCGCGTCGCCTGGTCCTGATCGGCAATTACACCTATTCGGATTCGGAGGTGAAGATCGGCGACGATGACACCACGATCAGCTTCACCAGCCAGCCAAATCCCGTTCCGGCGAACCTTGTCTTCGACACGTCCCGCAAGCTGCGCCTGACCGGCCAGTCGAAGCATCTGGTCAATGCGCAGATCGGGTTCGAGGACGAGGACCGGCTGTCGCAACAGACGCTGCTCCTCACCTACGCCAGTCCGCGCGCGACCAATCGCGGACCCAATCTGACACCTGACTTTATCGAAAAACCGGGCCTACAGCTCGATTTCGTGATGCGCGAAGGCGTGAAAATCTTCGCCAAGGAGGTCGAGTTCAAGTTCGAAGCGCGCAACCTTCTCGGCACCGACTACACGGAATACCAGCGGCTCAATGCCAGCGAACTGATCATCAACAGCTACAAAATCGGGACCAGCGTTTCGCTGTCGGCGACCCTTAAACTCTAACCTGGCAGACTGAAACATTTCGGTCATTTAAACGTCAACGCCCCGTCACCCGCGGCTGTCACTGATCGTGCCTTCAGAAGGGGGCGATTCGCAACGACATGCTGAGGACGGTGACCATCGAACGGCTGTCGCGCGTGCGCCAATGGCTGCCGCGCGACGTCTATTTCTGGGCGAAGACGCTGATCCTTGCGGCGATCGCGATCGAACTGGCGCAGCTCGCCTGGACGATCGCGACGCCGCTCGGCCCGGTCGGCGACTGGCGTCCGGCGCAGGCACGCGCGATGGCGCCCGGCGCGCAGGCCGCGCTGATCGCGGTTTTCGATCCGTTCAATCGCGGCGCTTCGCGCGACGAGGCGGTCGGCGATGTCACCGATCTCGATATCACCTTGTTCGGCGTCCGCGAAAATCGCGGAGCGGGAACCGGGTCGGCGATCATCGCGGGGCCCGACGGCATCCAGAAAAGCATCGGCGTCGGCGAGGAGATCATGGCCGGCGTCCGGCTTTCCGGGGTCGCGTTCGACTTTATCGTCATCGAGCGCGGCGGGCGGAAGGAAAAGCTGTTCCTCGACCAGTCGACGCCCGCCGAAGTCGTCGCCGATGGCACGACCTCCGCGCCCCTCGGCGGCGACGCACCGGCATCGGCGGCGGGCGCGATCTCCGCCGCCGCCGCGCGGCAGGGCATTGCGCTTGCCCCGCGCAGCGAAGGGGGCCGCGTCACCGGCATCGTCCTGTCGCCGCAGGGCGACGGCAAGATATTCGCCGCGGCGGGCTTCCGTCCCGGCGACATCGTCACCGCGATCAACGGCCGGCGCGTCACCTCGGCCGCCGACCTTGCCGCGCTGTCGGGGCAGATCGCGCCCGGCGCGCGGCTGTCGATCACCGTCGAACGCGGCGCCGAAACGGTTCCCGTCGCCCTTAACCTGTCAGGCAATCCATGAAGCTCTCGAAGCGCAATTTTATCGGCCTCGCCGCGATGCTGTTGGCGACCGCCACGCCCTCGCTCGCGCTGGCGCAATATACCATCAACATGCGCGAGGCCGACGTTCGCGCCTTCGTCGACGACGCCGCGCGCGTCACCGGCATGACGCTGATCGTCGACGGCCGCGTCCAGGGCAAGATTTCGGTGGTCAGCGAACGGCCGCTCAGCCGCTCGGAATATTTCGAGGTGTTCCTCTCGACGCTGCGCGCCAACGGCCTCGTCGCCATCCCGATTCCGGGCGGGTATCGCATCCAGCCGATCGACGGCGCGGCGAGCCAGCCGAGCCGCGTGACCAACGCGACCGGCCAGCGCAACCAGTTCGTCACCGCGGTCTTTCGCCTGAAGGCGATCGACGCGGTCGGCGCGGTCGAGACGCTGCGCCCGCTGGTCAGTCCGCAAGGCTCGGTCACCGCGAACAAGAACGCGAACAGCCTCGTCATCGTCGATTTCGCCGACAACGTGTCGCGCATCCGCCAGCTGATCGCGCGCATCGACCGCGACAATGCGACGAGCGACATCGTCTATCTGAAAAACGCCGGCGCGCGCGAGGTCGCGACGGCATTGCAGGGGCTTTCGAGCGCGGGCGGAAATGGCGCGGCGCCCCCGGTCACCGTGGCGGCGATCGATTCGTCGAACGCGCTCGCGCTGCGCGGCGATCCCGGCGCGGTCGGCCGTTTCGCGGCAATGGCGCGCGAGCTCGACAGCCGCGCCGCCGACGGCACCGACATTCGCGTCTACTGGCTCGAACATGCCGATGCCGAACAGTTGCTACCGGTCCTGCAACAGCTGCTCGGCCAGCCGGCGACGCCGGGCGACGCGGCACCCGCCTTCATCACCAGCCAGTCGGGCGAAGGCACCGGCGCGGGGCCGGCACCGCAGGCTGCGCAGGTCGGCAACGCGAGCGGCGGCCAGCAATCGACCGGCATCGCGCGCCGCGGACCGGCGATCGTCACGCGCTACGCCGGCACCAACGCGATCATCGTCGCCGCCAATGCCGACGTCCAGCGGCAGCTCAGCGAGGTCATCCGCCAGCTCGACACGCGCCGCGAACAGGTGCTGGTCGAAGCGATCATCGTCGAGATCGGCGACGACGCCGCGCGCCGGCTCGGCGTCCAGTTCCTTCTCGCCGGCAAGAATGCGCCGTTCGCCGCGACCAACTATTCCAACGCGGTGCCCAACATCTTCACCGTCGGCGGCGCGATCGCCAATTACGAACTCGGACGGCAGACGACCACCAGCGCCGACGGCACGACGACCACGACCTATGACAGCCCGCTCGGCCAGGGAGTCACCGACGCCGCGGTGCAATCGGTGCTCAACGCGACCGGCGGGTTCGGCGGCGGCCTCGTCAATATCGGCAAGAACACGGTCTTCGGCGCGATCATCAACGCCGTCCAGTCGGACACCGCGTCGAACATCCTGTCGACGCCGTCGATCATGACGCTCGACAACCAGGAGGCCAAGCTGCTCGTCGGCCAGGAAGTGCCGGTAACCACGGGCGAGGCGCTGAGCACCAATTTCGACAACGCCTTTCGCACCGTCCAGCGGCAGAATGTCGGCATCCAGCTCGACGTCAAGCCGCAGGTCAATGCGTCGGGATCGATCAAGCTGTTCCTCCGCCAGGAGGTGTCGAGCGTCGCCGGGCCGGTGTCGAGCCGGTCGAGCGACCTCGTCATCAACAAGCGCGAGTTCAAGACGGTGCTGACCGTCGACGACGGCGAAATCCTCGCGATCGGCGGGCTGATCGACGAGAACGAGCGCCGCACGATCGAGAAGATCCCGCTGCTCGGCGACATCCCGATCATCGGCGAATTGTTCAAGTCGCGCTCGCGCAGCAAGGCGAAGACCAATTTGATGGTCTTCATCCGCCCGACGATCGTGCGGTCGAGCGCCGATGCGCGCGCTCTCACGGCGCAACGCTACGGCTATATCCGCGGCGAACAGCTGCGCCGCAATCCCGACGAAGAGCCGTCGCTCGACGCGCTGGTGCGCGATTATATGGGCGCCATCCCGCCGAGCGTGGTCGAAGTGCGGCCCGACGATGTGCGCTATCAGGGCGACGGCGCGGTGCCCGCACCGGTCCAGCCGATCGACCTGCCGCAATCCACGATCGCGCCGGACGGCGAGCGATGAAGATCCGCAAGGGCGATGCCGCCGAGGCGGTCGACGCGGCGGTCGTACCGGGCGACGGCCTGCCGGTCGACGATCCGCTGCTGCTCGATGTCGATGTCGAACTGCGCCAGCGGGTGCCGATCACCGCGATCATAGACATCCCCTATGCCTTTGCGCGCGACCGCGGCGTGGTGATGCTGCCGCACGACGATGGCAGTCTGACCGTGGCGTTGCGCGAGGGCGCCGATCCCGCGGTGCTGATCGAGGTCCGCCGTCACCTGGCGCAATCGTTCGACATTGCCTTCGTCGACCAGGCGAGCTTCGAGCGCCACCTGCAGGACCGCTACGCGATCGACCAGAGCGCCGCCGGGCTCGCCGGGGAAATCGGCACCGGCGAGGAGCTCGACGCGCTCGCCAGCGGCATCCCGAGCGCCGAGGACCTGCTCGACAGCGCCGACGACGCGCCCGCGATCAGGCTGATCAACGGCATCATCGCCGAGGCGGTGCGCCAGGGCGTCAGCGACATCCATATCGAGCCGTATGAAAGCGGGCTCATCGTGCGGATGCGGATCGACGGCGTGCTCAAGGAATCGCTGCGCATGCCCGCGCGCGTCGCCCCGGTCGTGGTCAGCCGGATCAAGGTCATGGCGCGGCTCGACATCGCCGAGCGGCGGATCCCGCAGGACGGCCGCATCGGCCTCTCGCTGGGCGGCAAGTCGCTCGACGTGCGCGTGTCGACATTGCCCAGCCGCGCGGGCGAGCGCGTCGTGCTGCGCATCCTCGACAAGGACCAGGCGGGGCTGTCGCTCGACCTGCTCGGCCTGTCGGGCCACGTCGAACAGGTGCTGCGCGAGGCGCTTGCCGAACCCAACGGCATCATCCTCGTCACCGGCCCGACCGGATCGGGCAAGACGACGACGCTCTATGCCGGTCTGCAGCAGCTCAACGATGGCAGCCGCAACATCCTGACGGTCGAGGACCCGGTCGAATATGCGATTGACGGCGTCGGCCAGACGCAGGTCAACGCCAAGGTCGGGCTGAGCTTCGCCGCCGGGCTGCGCGCGATCCTGCGGCAGGACCCCGACGTGGTCATGATCGGCGAAATCCGCGACCGCGAGACCGCCGAGATCGCGGTGCAGGCATCGCTGACCGGCCATCTCGTCCTGTCGACGGTCCATACCAACGATGCGCTCGGCGCGATCACGCGAATGCGCGACATGAAGGTCGAGCCGTTCCTGCTCGCCTCGAGCCTGCGCGCAGTGATCGCCCAGCGGCTCGTGCGCCGGCTGTGCCCCGCATGTCGCAAGCCGGTCCAGTCGGACAAGAGCGTCGCCGCGCTGCTCGGGTTCGACGCGGGCACGATCGTCTACGAGCCGGCGGGATGCGCCAAGTGCAACAATACCGGCTTCACCGGCCGGATCGGCGTGTTCGAGGCGGTGCGCGTCGATGCGACGATCCGCCGCCTGATCAACGACGGCGGCGACGAGGCGGTGATCGCGCGGCATGCCTTCGTCAACGCGCCCAATCTCGGTTCAGCCGCGCGCGCGCTCGTCAAAGCGGGCGAAACAACCGCCGAAGAGGCGATCCGCATTTCGCGCAGCGAGGACGCCGATGGCTGAGTTCGCCTATCTCGCCATCGACGCCAAGGGCCGCGAGAAACGGGGCCGGCTCAACGCGGTCGACGATCTCGGCGCGCGCGCCTCGCTCGAGGCGCGGCAGTTTTACGTCGTCAGGCTGGCGCCGGGCGGCGGCGCGAGCGCGACGGCGCGGCGCGGGCCGTCGCTGCTGTCGCGCCGCGGCCGGACCCTCAGCGCCAAGCAGCTGACGCTGTTCACGCGCCAGTTCGCGACGATCAGCCAGGTCAGCCCGCTCGAGGAGGCGCTGCGGACGATCGCGCGGCAGAGCGAACAGGACCATGTCCGCGCGATCGTCGCGCGCGTCGCCGACGGCGTCGTCGAGGGCCGCCGCCTCGCCGACGCGATGGCTCGCGAACCCAAGAGCTTCCCGCCGCTCTATCGCGCGATGGTCGCGGCGGGCGAAAGCTCGGGTTCGCTGCCCGACCTGCTCGAACGCCTGTCGCTGCTGCTCGAACGCCAGGCCGAGATGCGCGGCAAGATCCTTTCGGCGCTCGCCTATCCGATCGTCCTCACCATCGTCGCGATCGGCGTCGTCGCCGCGCTGATGATCGCGGTCGTGCCGCAGGTCGTCGAACAGTTCGACGATGTCGGGCAACAGCTGCCGTTGCTGACCCGGATCGTAATCGCGCTGAGCGATGCGCTGGCGGGCTATTGGTGGGCTATCCTCGGCGTGCTGGGAATCGCCGGGGCGGGCTTTGCCTATGCGCTGCGGCGCGATCCTGTCCGCCTCGCGTTCGATTCGATGCTGCTGCGGCTGCCGATGGTCGGCCGGCTGATCCGCGACCTCCACGCCGCGCGGATGGCGCGGACGCTGGCGACGATGATCGAGAGCCGGCTGCCGCTGATCGACGGGCTGCGGCTGACGACGCAGACGGTCCACAACCGCGCGCTCCGCAACGCGATGCTGGGGCTGATCGAGGCGATCCGGGGCGGCGGGAGCCTGTCGGGCGCGATCGGCCGCGCCGGCGTGTTCCCGCCGCTGCTCGTCTATCTCGCCGCGAGCGGCGAAAGCGCCGGGCGGCTCGACGCGATGCTGGCGCGGGCGGCCGACTATCTCGAGCGCGAATTCGACACGTTCACCGCGACCGCTTTGTCGATGCTCGAACCCGCGATCATCGTCGTGATGGGGGTCGTCGTCGCGACCATCGTCCTCGCGATCCTGCTCCCCATCCTGCAACTCCAAACCCTCATCGGAGGCTGATCCCATGCGAAGCCTAATCTTCCGTCTCTTTTTCGACCTGTCGCGCGACCGTCCCACCCTGCGCGTTGCCGCCGCGCGCGAACCGGTCGACGAAAACGGCTTCACGCTGGTCGAACTGATGGTCGTCATCGTCATCATCGGCCTGCTTGCCACCGTCGTGCTGATCAATGTCCTGCCGAGTCAGGACCGCGCGATGGTGACCAAGGCGAAGGCCGATATCGCGACGCTCGAACAGGCGATGGAAATGTACCGGCTCGACAACATGGCCTATCCCGCCGGCGGCGACGGCTTGCGCGCGCTGACCAGCCCGCCGCCGGGCCTGGCGCAGCCGGGCCGCTATCGCCCGGGCGGCTATATCAAGAAACTGCCCGACGATCCGTGGGGCAGACCCTATCAGCTGCAGGTGCCCGGCAAGACGGGCCCGTTCGATATCTTTTCGCTGGGGTCGGACGGCGCGCCCGGCGGCGAGGGCGATGCCGCCGACATATATTCGGGCGAAGGTTGAGGAGCGAGCCCGTGACTGGCCGCGCCGCCTTTTCCACCCCGCCGCCGTGCGTGATGGGGCCTCGCGCCACGGGGCGCTCCGCCGAACACGGCTTCGATTCTTGTGGGCGTTCCGCCGAACACGGCTTCACTTTTTCCGGACGTTATGCCGAACACGGCTTCACTTTGGTCGAACTGATGGTCGTGCTGACCGTCATGGCACTGATGGCGGGCGCGGTGGTGCTGACGATCGGGTCGCGCAACGGCGATGTCGCCGAAACGGCCGGCCGTTTCGCCAGCCGCATCGCCGCCGCGCGCGACGAAGCGATCGTCGGCGGTCATCCGGTGGCGGTCTGGATTACGCCGTCGGGATACGGCTTCGAACGCTATGCCGCGGGTCGCTGGCAGGCCTATGTGCAAAAGCCGTTCGAGGCGCGCGACTGGGGCCGGGGGCTGAGCGCGAGCGGCAGCGACGGGCGATCGCGCGTCGCCTTCGACACGATCGGCCTGCCCGACAGCGGCTGGATCGTGGCCGTCGGCGACGGCGACCGGCGCACGAGCGTCCGGCTGGCGGCTAACGGCGACGTGACGGTGGAATAGACTGATGACGCGTCGCACCACCGGTTTCGGTCCCTCTTTGCGTTCCGCCGAACACGGCTTCACGCTGATCGAGATGCTCGTCGCCTTGTCGGTCTTCGCGATCGCCGCGCTCGCGCTGCTGCGGCTCGATGCTTACGCGGTCGCCACCGCCGCCGACTTGTCGGGCAAGGCGGCGGCGCAGCTCGTCGCCGAAAACAGCGCGGCCCTAATCGCGAGCGATCCCGCCGCGCCGCTTCGCGGGGGCAGCCGCACGACGGTCGCCAATGGCGGCCGCAGCTTCGTCGTCGCGCAACGCGTTGCGCCGACCGACGATGCGCGCCTGGTACGCATCGACATCGCGGTGAGCGAGGTCGGCGGCACCGGCCGCGCTGGCCTGACGCTGGTCAAGCGCGTGTCATGACAGCGGTTCGCGATCCCTTTCCGGTGGCGCGCGAGGCGGGCTTCACGCTGATCGAGATGCTCGTCGCGCTCGTCATCTTCGCGATTCTGGCGGGGGCGGGGGTCGGGCTGCTCCGATCGAGCGTCGACACGCAATCGATCGTCGCGACCCGGCTCGCCGACGTGACCGCGATCGAGCGGCTGCGGCTGGTGCTCGCCGCCGATCTCGGCCAGGCGGTCGACCGCCCGACGCGCGGCGCGACGGGCGGCACCGTCGCCGCTTTCGTCGGCGACGGCGACCGTTTCGCGCTCGTTCGCGGCGGCGTGGCGAACCTCCAGGCGCAGCCGCGCCCCTCGCTCCAGCGCGTCGCGTGGCAGGCGATCGATGCGACGGTCGAACGCCGCGCCTTCGCCGCGCTCGATGGCGACGATGCCGGACAGCCCGCGGCGCTCGCGTCGGAAGTTGCCAGGCTGAGCTTCCGCTATCGCGGCGCCGATGGTGGCTGGCGGTCGAGCTGGCCCGGCGCCGGCGACCCGCCGTTGCCGCGCGCGGTCGAAACCTCGCTGCAACGCAACGACGAGGCCCCGCTGAAAATCGTGATCGCCCTGCCGTGGTCGCCGCTGCCCGCCGCCGCCGAAGCGGCGCAGCCATGACCCCGCCGCACGCCGAGCGCGGAGCCGCCTTGCTCACCGTCCTGCTGCTCGTCGCGGTGATGGCGGCGGTCGCGGCGACCGCGCTCGATCGCCTGTCGCTGGCGACGCGGCTCGCCGGCAATGCGGTGACGCTGGGCCAGGCGCGCGCCTGGCTCGGCACCGCCGAACTGCTCGCAACGACGCGGCTCGAGGATCTCGTCGCCGCCAGTCCGGGCGAGACGACGCTGGCTGGCGGCTGGCTGGGCGTCGAACGGACGATCGCGCTGCCCGACGGTGCCAGCGTCCGCGCGACGGTGCGCGACGGCGGCAACTGCTTCAACCTCAACAGCCTGGTTGAGGCGGCGCCCGACGGTCGGCTGGTCGCGCGACCGCGCGGCCGCGACCAGTTCGCCGCGCTGATGGTCCTGCTCGGCATCGATTCGGGCGCGGCGCTCGGTATCGCGGGGGCGACCGCCGACTTTATCGACGGCGACAGCGTCGTCGGCCCGGCGGGGGCGGAGGATGGCGCCTATGGCGGACGCGGCGGCGGCGCGCGAACCGCCAACCGCCTGCTCGCCGACAAGAGCGAGCTGCGCGCGGTGGCGGGGGTGACGCCGCAAATCTACGCGACGCTCGACCCGTGGATCTGCGCGTTGCCGGTCGCCGAACTGTCGCCGATCAACGTCAATACGCTGCTGCCCGAACAATCCCTGCTGCTCGCGATGCTGGCGCCTGCGCAACTGACCCCGGCGTTGGCGCGCGCGCAACTGGCGGGGCGGCCGCAAGGCGGCTATGGCAGCGTCTACCGATTCTGGGCCTCGCCGACGCTGGCGAATCTGAAGCTGCCCGGCGAAGTGACGACGCAGACCCAGGTCCGCACGACCTGGTTTGCGCTGACGGCGAATGTGGCTGCGGGAGGACTGGACGTGACCGAGACCGCGCTGATCGACGCACATGGGCCGCGCGCGCTCGTCGTCCGTCGCCAATGGAGCGACGCATCCTAGCATCATGACCGCCACGCTCGTCCTTGCCCTGCCCGCCGTTCCCGACGCGCGCGATGCCGCGACCTGCTGGTGGTCGATCGTCGATGGCGCGATCGTCGCGCGCGGCGCCGATGCCGCGTGGCGCGACCATGTCGCGGACGATCGCGCCGCGACGCCGGTGGTCGCGCTGGCACCGGCGGCGGCGACGCGCATCGCCTTTACGCGCATCGCCGATCTTCCGCCGCGCCAGGCGGCGGGCATCGCGCGGCTGCAGGCGCTCGAGGGCGCGCTCGGCGAGCGCGCCACGCTCCATGCGGTCGCGTCTCGACCGGACGCCGCCGACGAGCCGATCGTCACCGCGGTCGTCGCCAATGCGACGATGCTCGAATGGCTCGACTGGCTCGACGCGATGGGGGTCGATGCGCGCGCGATTGTCCCTGCCGCGCTGCTGTTGCCGCTCGGCGCCGATTGGCGCGCGGCGCGCATCGGCGGCGAATCGGTGATCGGACGCAGCGGCATCGTCTTTCCCAACGAACCCGCGCTGGTGTCGGCGCTGGTTGGCCAAGACGACGTCACCGAGTTGGCAACCGATACGATCGATGCCGCATTGGTGGCCGCAGTCGTCGCGCCGCCGCTCGACCTGCGCGCCGGTGTTTTCGCCCGGCGGCGCCGTTGGTTCGTCGATCGCGCGCGAATTCGCGAACTGGCGATGCTGCTCGCCTTCGTCCCGCTGATCGCGCTGATGATCGCGCTGGCGAAGCTGTGGCAGCTCGACGCCAGCGCCAACCGGCTCGATGCCGACGCTGTGGCGCGCGCCTCGGCGACGCTCGGCAAGCCGGTGACGCTCGCGACCGCCGAGGCCGAACTCGATCTTCGTGCGTCGCGTATCGCCGGTGCGGGCGGGAGGCTCGCGACGCCGCTTGCTGCGCTTTACCAGCAGATGCAGGTCGAAACGACGATCAGCGCGACGACTCTGGGCTGGCGCGGCGACGGTACGCTGGCGGCGACGCTGGCCGCGCCGCGCGTCGATGAAATCAATCGCCTGCTGCTCGGTCTGCAGCGCGACGGCTACACCGTCACCGCCGTCCCGCGCCAGGGCAGCGACGGGCGCAGCATCGCCGAGCTGACGATCAGGGCGCAGCCATGATCGTGCGGCTGATCGATTTCTGGGCGCAGCGTAGCGCACGCGAGCGGCGGATGATCGCGATCATGCTCGCGATCGCAGTCCCGCTATTGCTGTGGCTGCTGATCGCCGGGCCGGTGACCGCGGCGCTGACCGAGGCGAAGGACCGGCAGGCTGAGGCGGTCGCGCGCCACGGACGGATCGTCGCCCGGATCGACGCGATCGAACGCGGCGGGGCGCCCGACGCCGCCCGACCCCGGATCGGCGCGCTCGACCTGTTCGTCGCCGAGGCGGCCAGTCAGCGCGGGCTCACGATCGACAGCAACGTCGCGCAAGGGCCCGATGCCGTCGCCATCGGAATCGCGCACGCGCGGCCCGAGGCGATCGTCGACTGGCTCGCCGAGTTCGAACGCCAGGGTATCGTGATCGAGGACATGACCATGACCGCCAACCCCGATGCCAGCATTGCGCTCGACGCGCGCCTCAGCCGGAGCGGGACATGAGCCGGCGCTGGCTGATCTGGAGCCTCGGCCTGATGCTCATCGCGCTCGTCGCGCTGTTTCCGTTGCGCATCGCGCTCGGGTTGAGCCCGGTCGAGCGCATGGGGTTCACCGCGCGCGCCGTCGCCGGGCCGGTGTGGAGCGGCGGCATCGGCGATCTCAGGTTGCGCGACCAGGCGCTTGGCAGCTTCGCGGTCGGCCTCGACCCGTTCGCTTCGCTCGGCGGCGCGACGCTCGATTTCGCGCGGCTCGACGGACCCGAGGGGCCGCTCAGCGGCGCGCTCCACGTCGGCGGCGCCCGGCGCGGCATCACCGACACCAATGGCCGGATCGCCACCTCAGCGCTGTTCGGTCGCCTGCCGATCGATGCGGTCGAGCTGAGCGATGCGACGATCCTGTTCGAGGGCGATCGCTGCGCGCGCGCCGAGGGCCGACTTACCGCGATCGTCGGCGCGCGGATCGCCGGTCTCGACCTGTCGCGCGGGCTGACCGGCACGCTGTCGTGCGCGGGCGGCGATGTCCGCGTGGCGATGGCGAGCGGGTCGCGAATGGAACGCGTCGATCTCACGATCGGAGCCGACGGTCGCTATCGCGCGCGCATGGCGATCGTGCCGGGCGCTCCCGACCTCGCGCTGGCGCTTTCGCTGTTTGGTTTCCAATCGCGCGGCGACAGCATGGGGCTGACTGTCGACGGACACTTCTGATGGTCGGGGCGGCGGATCTGTCGCCTGCATATTGGGCCGCCGCCTTGGGCGTTCTCGGCTCAATTGTGGGAAGTCTTGCAGCCAATTTGTGCCTGCGCTGGCCGCGTGGCGAAGGCGTCGTCGCGGGGCGTTCGAAATGCGATGCCTGCGGGCGCGTCTTGGGCGCCCGCGAACTCATCCCGGTGCTGAGTTTCCTGGCCCGGCGCGGTCGGTGCACATCGTGTGGAGCTCCGATCGATCCGCTCCACTGGCGCGTCGAAATCGCCGGCGCGGCCATTGGGATCGGCGCCGCGCTAGCGTTCGGCGGCGGTGCTCAGTCCTTTGCGATCGCGGTTCTGGGCTGGCTGCTCCTGCCGCTCGCCATCCTCGATTGGCGGCACCTGTGGCTGCCCGACCGGCTGACGCTGATCGTGGCCGTCGCGGGCATTGTCTTCGGCGGCATGGCTTCGGGCGCATCCCTCCCAAGCCGCGTTGTTGCGGGCATCGCGGGTTATCTCGCCTTGTCCGCGATCGCCTGGTCGTATCGGCATGTGAGAGGAATCGAGGGAATGGGACGGGGCGATCCGAAGCTGTTCGGCGCGATCGGCCTGTGGGTCGGTATCGCCGCGATGCCGCTGCTGCTCCTGCTTTCCGCCTTGTCGGGCATTGCGGTCGGCCTCATTCTTCGCAAAGCCGACGACCATGCGGCGGGATTGGTCGCATTCGGCACAATGCTGTGCCTGGCAACCGTCCCGAGCATCGTGCTCAGCGTCAATTTCTTCTGAGGCTCTCATCGCTTTGACGCGGCTCAGGTTGCCATCGCACTAGCTCGCCAGCGGGTTGCGATGTCGCACGGCAACGGCGGCGGATCCGGCTTACCAAGAACTTCCGCAAGCTGAGCGGGGCAAGCGTGCCCCAGATTACGTAGATCAGGGAGGCAGCGGACTGGCGATTCCAGGAGAAGCCCGCGCCGCGGATCATTCGTCGCAACAATCTCGGCCGCTGCCCCGCCCAAACGGCGCGCGCGGCGCGCGATGCGAAAACCTGAGGGAGCAACTTTCCGTCCGACCGCCGCGCAGTCGTGGCGGCCTTGTTCGGGTCGAATTTTCTGAATGCCGGGGTGTTGCGGTAAAACGCTTCGAGCGCATTTTCCCGAATCTCATCCTCCGCGATCGATCCCCGCGAGGGGAGTTTGTGACGGATCGTCAGCAGCACATCCGCAAGGACATAGACATGACCCGCTTCCGCCATGCGCAGGAACAGGTCGGCATCCTCCCAGTAATTGGCTTCGTCGCGATAGCCGCCGATCCGGTCGAACGCGCTTCGTCTAAACAGGATCGTGGGATGGCAGAAAGGCGGTGCGGCGCTGGCAGTATCGAGGAGATCGAATGGTGCCGGACAGACAGGGTGCCCGTCCACGTCGATCGTGTCGAACAATGTCCCGATGAGTTCCGCATCCGGCTGGCTCTCCAACGCCGCCAATTGCCGTGCCAGCCGTTCGGGATGGGCGACGTCGTCAGCGTCCATGCGCGCGATCAGCTCGCCCCGCGCCTCATTGACCACCCAGTTCGAACTCAGCGCCGGACCCAGCCGCGTGGGGTGGGTTAGGATGCGAATGCGGGGATCGGACGCGCTCCACTCGCGGAGGCGCTCGATCGTACCGTCGGTCGAACCATTGTCTCCGATGACGAACTCGAATTCCGCGAAGGTCTGTCGAAGGATGCTGCGAATACTCTCGTCGATGTGGCGCCGCTCGTTGTGAACGGGCATGACGACGCTCAGGCTGGGCCAAGTCATTGCCGATTCCTCAGATCGCTGCTCGCGGCGCCGGCGCGTGCCGGACTAGGTCGGGGACCAGCATGCCGCGGTCGAACTCGAGGATGCGATCGCGAGCCTGCAATGCTTGGTCGCTGCAAATTTGGCAACCACTGGGGGATCGCGTCCGCGACCGCCGACGACACAGGCTGCCGACGACGACGAGGCCGATGGCGGCCACAGCCCGCCAGCGTGCGAAAGTGAAGAAATCGCGGATGAAGAACAGGGCGCTCCCGGCGGAACCCGCTGTCGATCCAGGAGTGGCGATGCGAACATCCTTTCTGCCGCGCTGGCGACCGGTGCGTCGCGCCGGCCACCGTAAACACTGGTGCGATATTGTGGAATGCCAAAGGTGAGGTCACGGGTCCCGTTCGCCGGTGGACGTTACCGCACTCCCGAGTCATAAGCTGTTCCCGGGGCCGATCGCGTTCGCGCGATGACGGGATCGTCGTGGCTGTCCTGCCGCGATCGTCGAAAGGGGCGGGTCGGATGAATTGCGAATATAAAAGCCTATTGCGACTGCTCGCCTCGATCTTCGACGATTCGGTAACACTCGAGGCACTGGATTTTTGCGCCGACCGCCTGCTGCTGCTGGCTCGCGGCCATCGTGTTGTCATCCCGGCCGAAGCGGCGTGGTCGCGCCTTGCTCAAGCGGGTCGGGCGCCGCCGGTTCCCGCGGCCTGGAAGGTGGCCAGCGCGAAGGACCGGCTCTATTCGCTTGAAGTCGCCAAGTGGCTCGGCAAGCTCGCCGGGGCTTTCGACGAAGCCGGTATTGCTTGGACGGCGCTCAAGGGTCCGGCTCTGTCGAAGCAGGTTTATGGCGACCCCGGCTGGCGGACCGTGCGGGACCTCGATGTGATCGTCGCCCCCGATCGCGTTGCCGATGCGGTCGAGGCAGCGCGGACTTTGGGCTGGCAAGCTCCCGATCAGTGGGCGGCGGTCATGCGCGTCACGGGCAAGATAGACGTCGGGCTGGCGGGCACCGCACACACCCAGCCGTTGCTCGAAATCCACAACGCCTTCGCGCCGCGCCACGGCGGCGTGAATTTCGGTCCCATCGCCAGCCTGTCGACGCAGCGGGTGAAGGTTGGCGTCCGAACGGTGCCGGCGCTGGCCGGCGAAGACGCGATCGTGTTCGTGGCCTGGCACGGCGCCAAGCACCTTTGGATGCGATTGAACTGGTTGCTGGATCTCGCCGGATTGCTGAAGGCGGGGAATTACGATCCGGCAGTGCTGGTCGACAGGGCGCGCAAAGTTGGAGCGGAAGCCGCTCTGAGGGGCGGCATTTTGTTAGCCAACCGATTGTTGCATGGACCGATCCCGCCGATGCCGCTGGCGACTCGTTCGATGGAAAGGGCTGCCGAACGCATCGCGGACTGGGGCGAGGCGAGGATCGCCCTTGGCCCTGAAGAGGACGCGGTCGGACGACGGCCCTGGTCCTATAAGTGGCATTTGCGAGAGGCGCGTTTGGGTGATCGACGCTCCAGCCTGCTCTCAAACGGCCTTTCGATGCTTGCGCCTGTGGCACCCGATGTGCGCTGGCTCGGTCCGCAAAGGCCGCTGGCCTGTCATTATGCGGCACGACCCTTCCTGCTCGGGCGACGGATCGTGGCCGACCTCATTTCCGGCGGACGATGACGAAAATGCGATCGGCGCAATCAGCGCCACGTCGTCATCCCTCAGTCGTGCGATTGCAAGCCGACGAGGCGTGCCAGCATCAGCAGCCGAAACGCCTCCTGCAGCCCCGACGCGGATACCGCGAATCCGCGACGCCTGGCGCGTCGTGCCAAATCTTCATAATCGGGCACGTCAGGCAAGGCTCGGCGCTCCGAATCGGTCAGGTCGAGCTTGACGAGAAAATCGATCCCCAGCTGCAGTTCGCGACTCAAGACCGGGTCTCCCGCGCGCAGGATTCTTGGATCGCCATGAGCACCGAGGCGGTGGTGTATAGGCATCGATGGTCCAGAATGACGCTGTCTCGATCGCTGCGGTGGCGGGCGTCGGGGCGAGGAAACAGCATCTCGGCCCCCGATCTCCAGCTACCATCGTCGCGCTGCTCGGACGCCAGCTCCAAACATATTTCACGCGCCTGTCGCCGGCAGGGCCCTTCTCCCGAAGCGAGAATTAGGCTGAGCCATGCCCGGTCGAAAGCCGACCTCGCGTGGCCCCTCTGCTTTTGCGCCCAATCGCACGCCGGTCTCCCGATCGGCGCGGCATCCGGTCCATCCAGCGCCTGCACCGCGAGCGCCGTCGCGTAAATATCGTTGCGCCACCAATAGGCTGTCCAGTTTCCCTCCGGGCGCTGTTGCGATCGAAGGAGCGCGCGAAGCGGATCGGGAAGAAGCGCGGCGGCATTGGCCGCGACACACGAATGGCTTGCCCGCCATCCCGAATCGTCGAGTTGAGACCGGCCGTCGCCGAACGATATCCTGGTGGCGGGCGCATAGGTGGCAAAACCGCCACCCGGCAGCAAATGCGAGCGCAGGAAGGCGCGACCGCGCGTCACGGCGTCACCGTCGTGCTTGAGACGGCCGAGCATCTTCAGCACCCAAGCGGTGCTGTCCGCATCGGAGGGGCTAATCGCATTGTAACCCCACCCGCCATCGCTCCGCTGGCGACCGAGCAGCGCGGATAGAGTTCGTTCGAGGCGTGTTTTCGATGCGTTCATGGCGGCGTCGGCCAGCGCAAACCCGACGAACCCGCTGACCCATTCGTCGGACATCCCATTGACCAGCCGGAAGTCCCGCCAGAGGTCGTCCTGCGATTGCGCTGCCAGCAGAAAGTCCGCCGCTCGGCGCGCAGCCCGTGCGAGCGCCTCGTCGTCCGTCGCGGCTTTCGGAGGGCACGGCCGCGCCGGCTCCGCCTTATCATCGCGGAGCCAGAAATGTTGCGCCGACACATAGGCCTTGGCGCTGGCACTGCCGTCGCCCGCGATCGACAGCTTGACGTGCGAAAGGCGACTTTCGAACCAGGGAACGCAATCGGCCGGTGCCATTGCGGCGGCTGCCAGCCACGACGCCGGCCACAACTGGCCGGGCCGCTCGGGATAGAGACGATGACTGACCTGCTTCAGGGCGGCGCCTTTTGCGGCGGCGCAAACCCCTCGCTCCACGAAGTGATCGAGCAATTGCGGCCAGCGCGGTTCCAGACCTGGCAGGCCGTCCAAAACGGCTTCGAACCCGATCGTCGGCTGGAGGTCGGGTGCGAAATCGAGCGCGACGGTCACGGTATCGGCTCGTTCGACGAGGGCGGAGAAATATGGCTGCCAGGCCGAATGATCGCCGGGCCAGCCAAGTCGGTCGAGGACATCGGCCAGGCCCGCAGGACGAATGCCGCGCAGGTTTATGCGCACCGCTTGCACGCTGCGTCCCAGCATGAAGCCCAGATAGCTGATCGAGAGATCGGGTGACGCGCCCGCGAAAATATCAAGCAGCTGCTCGGCCAGCCTTGGCCCGCCGAGGCGCAGCTGGTCCACATGGCGCACAACGAGCGCGCGCCGCCTCATGCCGAGGGCGCCGCGCTCATGGCTGCGCTGTACCGGCACAAAGATCGCCGGCGCGCGGTCATGGTCTAGGGAGGGATGGTCCCACTCTAGAAAGACATGATCGAGATCCGCTCGCAAGCCCTCGGCATCGTTGGCCCAGGCACGCAGAAAAGCGCGCGTCTGCCCGCCTTGCGGCAGCGCATGGTCGTCCCGCGACAGGTAACGCTTCAAGATGGCAGCATCGGCCTCGCCGCTGATGAACTGGTGCAGATCGACGTCGCCGGCATCTGCACCTAGGCGCAGCTCAAGCGCGATGCGACCGAGCGGGGCGATCCCCGCGGTGACTTGGTCGAGGTGCGCGCGCACCGACGGGGAGACCAGGCAACCGTCCACCCCAGGCCAGAGTAAGGCCAGACAACCGACGGACGAAATGTCGCGACCGGTTTCGCGGATCATGGGCCAGTCAACGTCGCCAAGGGCCGCGGCGCATCATCGAGGGTCGCGTCGAGCATGGCGGCAGACGCGGCGAGCAAGTCGAGACGGTCGGGCAGGGTCAGCATCGCCAAGGGTATGGCGGCGGCGATGCTGCCGAGGTCGCGCCGGAACTTGACCCCCGGTGGCGCGTTCGGCGCGACCGAATCAGGTGTTGCATGCTCAACCAGGCAGCGAGTGCCGGCGACCGGTCCCAGCCGCTGAATCGAGGGTGCATCCAGGGTCGTGTCGCGATGCGATAGGAACAGGATGTCAGATAGCGGCACAGCTGCGGTCGGGGGCGCCCCCCCCGTGGGATCGATTACGAGCTTGTCGAACAGAAAGGCGGAGCTGGCGGGGCCGACATCGTCGAAGCGCGGGCGCAAGGTCTTGGTACCATAGCCAAGCGCGCGAGCAGCGCCAGGCGTCAGCTTGGTATCGCGATGGCCGGCATGGGCGCTCCACTGGCCGTCGAGGACTTGCGTGTGCACAAGATCATCGGCGAGCAATTGCCAGCCTTGACGCTGGAGGGCCCATGACAGCGTCGATTTCCCCGCCCCCTTCGCTGCCATGATCAGGATCGCGCGCCCGTCCTTGGCCAGCGCGGCCGCATGAAAGGAAAGCAGCTGCCGATTGACCAACACGGTTCGCATGACGGGTTCCGCGAACAGGCTGAACAGGTCTCTGTCGGATACCTCGGGCAGCGCCCATGTCGTCACCGCAGAACCATCGGCATCGACTCGGAAGCGGCAACGGACGCGATCGTTATAGCCGAATATGTGATCGGTCGCGACGCCCGACGCGGTGCGCTCGTTGCGAACGATGGCGATCGGGTCGCCGGCTTCCGGCTCGGCGGGTAGCGATGCGACACGATGGGTTTGCCAGACGATGTCCGCCTGCGGCTGGCGCGGTTCGTTCCCGTCGCTGATCGCGATCCGCAGGCCATGCAGCGTCAGCAAGGGTGGAACGCGCCGGCGGGCACAGTCAGGCTGACGACGCTGGGACCTCCGAGAATACCGGGCTGGCGAACGATGCGCGTATCGGCCGGCCATTCGGGCAGGCGGCTTAGCACCGTCTCGACGCCGGTGCGGATGACGGCGCGCGCCAGATGCAGGCCGACGCACATGTGACGTCCGCCGCCGAAGGCGAGGTGGAGCGGTCCCGACCGTCCGGGTTCGAACGAATCGGGGCGGTCGAACGCCGCAGGGTCGCGGTTTATGCGATCGAGCGGCAGCACGATCCGGGTGCCGGCGGGAATCGTCCCCCCGGGGCATTGGATATCGTCGGCGGCGTCGCGGAAGAGGGCGAGATGGGTGGGCGGGCCGAGGCGCAGGCCCTCCTCGACCAGTTCGGCGACCGAGCAGGTACCGTCTCTCGCTGCCCGCCACAAAAGCGGCTGCTCGGCGCAACGGGACAGCAATCCCGCGAGCGCATCGAGCGTAGTGTAGGAATTGCCGAAGAGAAGAAGCGTCGCCTGCGCCAGCGCCTCGTCGAGCGTCAGCTCTCCGGCCTCGACTGCGCCGCGCAGCGCCCGGCTTGCTCCGGCCAGCGGCGGCAGGGGCTTTGCCCAGACGTTTTCGACGGCCTGCGCGACGGCGGCCAGCGCGAAATAAGGGGCAGTGCTGCCGCTCTGGCCTCCGGGGATGAAGGGCGCCATGCCTCCGACTTGCGTGTCCAGCGAAGCGCGTGCGGCGGGGGCGATCCCCAGCAGCTCCATCAAGGCGTCGCGGACAAGGGGCCGCGCGAAGTCGGCAACAAGGTCCATTTCGGGCGCCTGCTTTGCGTCCGCCAGAAGGTTGGCGGCGTTGCCCTTCAGATAGGCAGCAAGAGCGTCGATGGACTTGGGCCCGAGTGCCGCCGCCCCGGCCTTATGGCGTTGCGGACGCCGATCGACCTCGCATCCCCACATCCAAAGATCGCGCAAGAATGCGCCCCGCTCGACAATGGCATGGGCCGCGCCGCCGCCTGTTTCAAGCGACGGCCGCGTGTTCGGAGGGACACGAGCGGAGGCATTGACGAGGACGGCCCTGGCATCGGCGTACGACGATGCCACCCACGACCGAACGACGTTCTTATCGCCAACCGGATCGATCCGCGGCGGGCGTGGGTTCATGATCTTCCCAGCTTGTGCCACCGTCGGCGGCATCGGGCTCGGTTAGGAGTTGTAGACGGCACCGTCCGGCTGGACCGGAGGCCCGCCGCCGCCCTGGGTCAGTTCGCAGGCTGCGCCATATTCGACAAGATGAGACGGCTCGAACGCCGACGCGCTAGTCTCTTCGACTTGAATTTCTTGTTGCATATCAGTCCCCTTGTTAAGCCATCAGCTAGTTGGTAACGGGCACAACGTCAATCACCGATTTTCGACTGTTTCACTTTTATTTTGATTGTCATGTCGAAGCTTCGGCCAGCAGGGATTTGGGGGGGTGAAGTAAATAGCATGAGCGAGGACATTTATCGGTTGAGCGAGGGCGTTTTTTCGGTGCCGGTCGAAGGTGAAAGCGTCGTGCTGGCGATGGGTTCGGAGAAGTATTTCGGCGTTCGCGGGGCGATGCGGCATCTCCTCGAAGGTCTGGGAGAGGGGCTCTCGCTGGACGCGATGGTTGCCGATACCTGCGCGCGCTATGCGGTGACCCCCGAGGTCGCGCGACAGGATCTCGAGGCCATGCTGCCAAAGCTGATCGCCGCCGGGATCGTCGAGCGCGCCGCTTAAGAGGTCCGGCGCATGGGAGCGATTGCCGGCCTTTGGCGCCTCGACGGACGCGCCGCCGGAGAGCCGCTCGAGCGGATGCTGGAGGCGCTTCGCCCCTATGGGCCTGACGCGGCCGGCCGCTGGTCGCAAGACGATGTCGCCCTCGGGGTCCGGGTCATGCACCTCTTTCCCGGCGATTTGTCCGATCGGCAGCCGCTGACCGGCGGCGGTGGGCGATTCGCGATGGTCGCCGATGTTCGGCTCGACAATCGCGACGAACTGGCGGCTGCCTTGGGGAAAGACTCCGGTTTCGCGCGGCCGATTGCCGATGCGCAATTGGTCCTGCACGCTTTCGAACGCTGGGGCGAGGGCTGTCTCGATCGACTTTACGGCGACTATGCATTTGCCCTGTGGGACCGCGAGCGCCGGCGCTGGCTGCTCGCACGCGACGGGATGGGCGGTCGACCCCTATGCTATTATCGCGACCGCCGGCTTTTCGCCTTTGCGTCGATGCCGCGGGGCCTGCACGCCCTGCCCGAAATCCCCTATGCGGCGGACGAGGACCTTCTGGCGCGGGCGCTCGATCTTGTCCCCCAGGACCCCCACTCGACCTGCTTTGTGAACATTTCCCGGGTTGCGATGGGCGAATGCGTCGTCGTCGATGCCGCCGGCGCGACAAGCAGGCTGCACTGGAATCCCGCTCCCGAGCCGCTGCGCCTGCCGCGGGCGCGCGATTATGAAGAAGCGATGCGGGCGGAAATCGACCGTGCGGTCCGCGTCCGCCTTCCCGCGTCGGGCCCCGTCGCGGCCCATCTCAGCGCCGGCCTCGACAGCGGATCGGTCGCGGCCACCGCGGCGCGGCTACAGGCGGAAACGGGCGCGCAGGTCGTGGCCTTCACCGCCGTGCCGCGCGACACAGCCACGACGGGCTGCCCCCCCGGCCGCCTGCTCGACGAGGGTCCGCTCGCCGCAGCGACCGCATCGCTGTACGGCAATATCGAGCATGTCCGGGTCGGCACCGAAGGGCGCTCGCCGCTCGACGCCCTCGGCTGGGTGTTTGAACTTTGCGAGCAGCCGATCCTCAATCTGTGCAATCAGGTGTGGCGCGACGCGATCTACGAGCTCGCGCAAAGCCGCGGATTGTCGGTTTTGCTGACCGGTCAGGCCGGCAACCTTACGCTCAGCTACAAGACCTATTGTCCCCTGCGGGAGCGCCTTCGCGACGGGGGCTGGTCTGGCTTGATCGATGAGGTCGGGGCGTTTTCCCGCAGGGCAGGAGATATCGGCCCCAGACTCGTCGAGGCCATTGCGACACGCGCTCGCGCCGCGCCGCAACAAATCGGTCCCAGCCTCATGAATCGGCAGCGCCGGGATGAACTGGGCGCATCGACCGAAACGCTGATGACCCAGCGCTCGCAAGACACGCGCAGCGAGCGACTTGCGGCGCTGCAGCGCGTCGATGTCGCTTATTATACCAAGGGCGCGCTGGCACGGTGGAGAATCGACGAACGAGACCCGACTGCGGATCGCCGGCTCGTCGAATTCTGCCTCGCCGTTCCCGACGCGCAATTCATGTTGGGCGGCATTTCGGCCTCGCTCGCTCGCCGAGCCATGGCCGACCGGCTCCCGCGAAGGGTGCTGCGCGAGCGCGCCCGGGGACTCCAGGCCGCTGACTGGCATGCCGGATTTTCCGACCCGAAACGCGAACTGGCGCGCGAGGTCGGCCGATTATCCGCGTGTCCCGAGACGAATCGGATGCTCGATATCGCGGCGATGCAGGCTATGATCGATGACTGGCCGACATCCGGTTGGCATCAGGCCGCGATAGCCGGGCGCTACCGTCATCATCTGCTGCGGGCGCTCTCGAACGGCGACTTCCTTCGTCGCGCCGCCGCGGCGCGGAATGAGCGGGAAGCAGGCGGCTAGACTCGCCTCGCTCCTTCGGTCTGCAGACAACCAATCTCATGAAGCTGGGGCGACACGGGATAGCCTGTCACCTCGACGCCGGCGGCTTCGAGCCAGGCATGGGCCTCGAACGTGGCGGTATCCGGGCGCGCCACGCCGAAATGCATTGTGCTGTCTATTCCACGCCGACGCAGCATCGCGCGCGCGACCAGCGCCTGGGCAAGACAGCGGGCACCGATGGGAAGGCGCACCGCGGACTTCGTCACCGCCCAGCTCACCGCCCGAATCTGCTGCAGCTCGACCTGCGTGACCTCGCGCGAAGGCAAACGCGATTCGCCTCGTGACCCTGAAAAGGATCGCAGGTCCGCCTGCTTTTTCAACGGCATCGTCAAAAGCGTCAGCCGGACGAGCAGCAGGCGAATGCAGGCCTCGACAACGAAGCGTCGGCCGCGCCACACGGCACGAACCCGTGCCGCAGTTCCCGTTGCAAAGACCCTGTGAGAAACCACGACACCTCCAAACCCTGCGTTCGCCTGTACACTCAGCTGAATCACCCGACTAGCCCGGGCCAAAGTCGCTATCGCAGGGTCGCGGTTGCAGCGCCCGGCAGGGTCCGGACTCGTCTACGCCTGCCGAAGCCGAGCTTTACTCGATCGCCGCGAGCCCATCCATGATCGCGGTCAGCGCGAGCGCGGTTTCGCGCTCCATCGCGCTATGGCCCGCATTGGTCCGGATATAGCTGGCCGGCGATGCGCCGACACGAGCCATCGCCTCGATCAGGCGCGAGGCCTGGGTCAGCGGGCAGACTTGGTCGAAGCGCCCGTGGACGATATGCATCGGTATGGCGGCGATGCGATCGATATGGTCGAGGATGTAGTTCGGTTCCAGGAACAGGTCGTGTGCGAAGAAATGCGCCTCGATCTGCGCGAACGACAGCGCGAATTCGGCGTCGCCGAATTTGCCGGGATCGCTGTCCTTGGGGATCAGGTTCGAGATTGTCCCTTCCCAGACCGACCAGGCGACCGCCGCGCGTAGCTGCAGCGCGCGGTCGGCGTCGGTTGCCGCCGCCATGTCGAAGATCGCCTTGTAGGCGCGCATCATGTCGCCGCGCCGATCGGCGGGAATGACCTCGACGAACGCCCGCCATTCGTCGGGATAGGCGATGTAGCTGCCCGGCTCGGTCAGCGCGAAAGGAGCCTCGGCAAAGGTCGCGGCATTGCCCTGGTACATGTAGCGCAGGTCTTCGCGCGCGCCAAGGAAGATGCCGCGCAGGATCAGCGAGGCGACGTTGTGCGGATGCCGAATCGCATAGACCAGCGCCAGCGTGCTGCCCCAGCTGCCGCCGAAGACATGCATCTTGCCGGTGATATCGAGCGCCTCGCGCAGCGCGTTGATATCGTCGACCAGATAATCGGTCGTGTTGTGCGCGAGTGCGACCGTCGGGCCGGCACTGGCGACGGTCGGTCGGCTCTTGCCGCAGCCGCGCTGGTCGAACAGGATGATGCGATAGCGTGCCGGATCGAAGAAGCGCGCCATGACGGGCGCGCAGGCACCGCCCGGCCCGCCATGCAGGAACATGACGGGCTCGCCCGCCGGATTGCCATATTCCTCCCAGTAGAGCCGGTGATCGGCCTCGCTATCGACCTGCAGGTGCCCGCTCCGCCCTGGATCTGCGGCGGGATATTCCCACTCGTCGGTGATGGCGCTGGTGGCCTGAAGCCTGGACAGATCGATCATGGGCAGTTCTCCGCTTTGCGCCATGGCTAGGCGGGTCTCGACGACATGGCAATCGCGTCGGCCATCGCCTCAGGGCGATCCCCCTTGCGTTCCTGCTGGGTCAGCCCGCGCTCGGCCGCACGGCGCGCCAGTGAAATGCGAGCAGCGAAGCTGCGACCGGAACAAGGGTTCGATTGTTCTCACCGCCAAGGTCGGATAGACGCGACGCATGACATCGTGTGCCACCTGCATCGTCCGCAACAGCGCAATCTGCGGGGCTTTGTCCAACGCCGAACTGGCGACGCTCAATAAGATCGGCCGGCGTCGCACGCTGGAGGCCGGCGAGACGCTGATCTGGGAAGGCGAGGAGTCGGTCCTCGTCGCCAATGTCATCGACGGCGTCCTCAAGGTCACGACGTCGCTCAAGGACGGACGCGAGCAGATCGTCGGGATCGCCTGCCCCTCCGACTTTCTCGGTCGTCCGTTCGGCGAAAATGCCGGGCAAAGCGTGGTCGCCCTGAGCGACGCGAAAGTGTGCCTGTTCGCGCGCGAAGCATTCGACGGATTCGCGCGCGAACATCCCGACCTCCAGACGACGCTGCTCGAGCGGATCCTGGGCGAGCTCGACCTGTCGCGTCGCTGGATGCTGCTTCTGTCGCGCAAGACCGCAAGCGAGCGCGTGGCCACCTTCATCCTCGAAATGTCGCAGCGCCTCGCCGACCACGGTTGTGCCGCCCCGGGCGGGTCGATCGACACGCTGCGCCTGCCGTTCGGTCGGCAGCAGATGGCCGATATTCTGGGCATGACGATCGAGACCGTCAGCCGCCAGCTGACCGAGCTGAAAAAACGCGGCGTAATCAGGCTGCCGTCGCGCCAGGCGATCGAAATCGTCGATCGCGCCGCGCTCGAAGCACTCGCCTGAGTCGCCGCGCGGCGGCTATTGCCGCCACTATCTTTACAATTTGACCGAGATCAATGTTGCGCCTGCAATAGGCGCCCATGCCCTTCGTGACATCTTGATGAGGGGAAGGTCTCATGGAATCACTCGCGCTGCGAGCGGGCGGCTGGCTGTTGCTGGCGTTTCTCGCGGTGGCCGCTGTCGCCACTGCCGCCGATAGCGGCTTTGCCATCCATATGGCGATCTTTGCCATGGCCGCGCTGGCGGCGCTGTGGGTGACGATATCGCGTGCCGATTACGGCGCGATCGGACGCGGCATCCTGCGTGCGCCCGATCCCGGCCGCTATGACGACGACGTCATCCGCTGGGGCGTTGTCGCCACGGTGTTCTGGGGAATTGCGGGTTTCGCCGCGGGGCTGTTCATCGCCCTCGAACTCGCCTTTCCGCTGCTCAATTTCGATCCCTATCTCAATTTCGGACGGGTGCGACCGTTGCATACCTCGGCGGTGATTTTCGCTTTCGGAGGCAATGCGCTGATCGCGACGAGTTTCTACGTCGTCCAGCGCACCTGCCGGGCGAGGCTGGCCTTCCCCAACCTCGCCCGTTTCGTTTTCTGGGGCTATCAGCTGTTCATCGTGCTCGCCGCGAGCGGCTATCTGCTCGGCGTCACGCAAAGCCGCGAATATGCGGAGCCCGAATGGTATGTCGACCTGTGGCTGACGATCGTCTGGGTCGCCTATGCCGCGGTCTTCATCGGGACCATCGTCAAGCGCAAGGAACCGCACATCTACGTTGCGAACTGGTTCTATCTCGCGTTCATCCTGACGATCGCGATGCTGCACATCGTCAACAACCTCGCCATTCCCGTCGCGTTGACCGGATCGCACAGCTATTCGGCCTTTGCGGGCGTGCAGGATGCGCTGACGCAATGGTGGTACGGTCACAATGCGGTCGGCTTCTTCCTCACCGCCGGCTTCCTCGCGATGATGTACTATTTCGTGCCCAAGCAGGCCGAACGGCCGGTCTACAGCTATCGCCTGTCGATCCTCCATTTCTGGTCGCTGATCTTTCTCTATATCTGGGCCGGCCCGCATCATCTGCATTACACCGCGCTGCCCGACTGGGCGCAGACGCTGGGCATGGTGTTTTCGATCATGCTGTGGATGCCGAGCTGGGGCGGCATGATCAACGGGCTGATGACGCTCAACGGCGCGTGGGACAAGATCCGCACCGATCCCATCATCCGCATGATGGTGATGGCGCTCGCCTTCTATGGCATGGCGACGTTCGAAGGACCGATGCTGTCGATCAAGGCGGTCAACTCGCTGTCGCATTACACCGACTGGACGATCGGCCACGTCCATGCCGGCGCGCTCGGCTGGAACGGCATGATCACCTTTGCCGCGATCTATTATCTCGTCCCGCGGCTCTGGGCGCGCCAACGGCTCTATTCGCTGCGCATGGTCAACTGGCATTTCTGGCTCGCGACGCTGGGAATCGTTCTCTACGCCGCCGCGATGTGGGTGTCGGGGATCACCCAGGGGTTGATGTGGCGCGAATACGGTGCCGACGGCTACCTCGTCTATTCGTTCAGCGAGACCGTTGCGGCGATGCTGCCCTATTACGTCATCCGCTCGGCCGGCGGCTTGCTCTACCTCGCGGGGGCGATCGTCATGGTGGTCAATGTCTGGCGCACGATCCTGGGCCATCTGCGCGAGGAAAGGCCGATGACAGAGGCCGCCTACGACCCCGCTGCCGACCGTCCGATCATTTCCACGGCTGTGCTGGCGAAGGAAGGCTGAGCCCATGTCGAACATCATCACGCGCCACAAGAAGCTCGAGCGCAACGTCACGCTGCTTGCGGTCTTCGCCTTCGTCGCGGTCGCCATCGGCGGTATCGTCGAGATCGCGCCCCTGTTCTGGATCGACAACACGGTCGAGAAGGTCGAGGGCATGCGACCGTACACGCCGCTCGAACAGGCAGGGCGCAACATTTACGTCCGCGAAGGCTGCTATACCTGTCACAGCCAAATGATCCGCCCCTTCCGCGACGAGGTCGAACGTTATGGCCATTACAGCCTGGCCGCCGAATCGATGTACGACCATCCCTTTCAATGGGGATCGAAGCGTACCGGTCCCGACCTTGCGCGCGTCGGCAATCGCTATTCGGACGAATGGCATGTCCAGCATCTGACCGACCCGCGCTCGGTGGTGCCCGAATCGGTGATGCCGCCCTATGCCTTCCTGGCGAACACCGACCTCAACACCGGCGACATGGCCGCGCACTTGAAGGCATTGCGCCGCGTCGGGGTGCCCTATTCGGCGACCGATATCGCCAAGGCCAATGCCGACCTCGTCTTGCAAGCCGATGCCGATGCCGACCCCGGCGACCTCGTCGCCCGCTATCCCAAGGCGCAGGTGCGCGACTTCGACGGCGATCCCGCTCGCCTGACCGAGATGGACGCGCTCGTCGCCTATCTCCAGATGCTCGGTACGCTGGTCGACACCCAGAGCACGGCGGGTCAGGAAGTCCGCTCGCCAGGAGCCGCGCGATGACCGGCGGCACGCTTTACGACACGTTGCGCCATTTCGCCGACAGCTGGGGCCTGGTCATCATGACGGGCATATTCCTCGCGCTGGCCGCATGGCCGTTTCGGCCGGGGGCCAAGGCGCGCAATCACCGCGCGGCGACGATGATTTTCGATGACGAGCCGCGCGCCGAGGGGAGCGAAACGGATGGCCGATAACAAGCATGTCGACGAAGCGACCGGCACCGAGACGGTCGGACACGAATGGGACGGCATCGAGGAACTCGATACGCCGATGCCGCGCTGGTGGCTGTGGACCTTCGCCGCGACGATCGTGTTCGCGATCGGCTATGTCATCCTTTATCCCGCGCTGCCGGGCATCGCCGGGGCGACCGAAGGAACGCTGGGCTGGACCAGCCGCGGCCAGCTCGCAAGCGAAATGGCCGCCGAGCAGGATCGCCGCGCGCCGGTCATCGCCGCGCTTGCCCGCATCCCGATCGAACGCCTGCCGGAGGACGGCACACTGATGCGTGCCGCGGTCGAGGGCGGGCGGTCGATCTTCAAGGTCGCCTGCGTTCAGTGCCACGGGGCCGGCGCGGCGGGCGGCGAAGGCTATCCCAATCTCAATGACGACGACTGGCTGTGGGGCGGCGATCTCAAGGCGATCGAATACACGCTGATCCACGGCATCCGCCAACCCGGGCATGACGAAACGCGCATGTCGCAAATGCCCGCATTCGGACGCGACGGCATCCTCGACCCGCGCGCGATCGCCGATGTCACCTCCTATATCCGCCTGGTCAGCGGGCAGGAACCGGCGAGCGCGGCAGCGCGGCGCGGGAAGAACGTCTTCGCGACCAATTGCGCGGTTTGCCACGGCAACGACGCCAAGGGCAACCGGACCTTCGGCGCGCCCAACCTCACCGATCCGATCTGGCTCTATGGCGGCAGCCGCCAAGCGATCGCGCGCACCGTCACCAACAGCCGCTACGGCGTCATGCCGGCCTGGGGCGAAAAGCTCGACCCGGTGACGATCAAGATGCTGGCCGCCTATGTCCATTCGCTAGGCGGCGGCGAGGACTTCGTCGCAGTCGCGCGCGACCCGGAAATCCAGGTCGATGAGCGACCCTGACCCCCATTATCCGGTTCCCCCCGCACAGCGGTTCGAACCCGATCCCGAAGCGCCGGTCGCGTCCCCCGAGGCGATGACCGCGCATCATCCGCACGAAGCGCCGCGCGAGGACTTCGAAGCGCTGTTCGCGAAGCGCAAGGGCGTCTTCCCCAAGGCGGTGAGCGGCAATTTCCGCCGCCTGAAATGGGCGATCATGGGCATCACGCTCGCGATCTATTACGCAACGCCGTGGCTGCGCTGGGATCGCGGCCCCTATGCGCCGGACCAGGCGGTGCTGGTCGATCTTGCCCATCGCCGTTTCTACATGTTCGGGATCGAGATCTGGCCGCACGAATTCTATTATGTCGCCGGCCTGCTGGTGATGGCCGGGATCGGACTGTTCCTCGTGACCAGCGCGGTCGGGCGGGCATGGTGCGGATATGCCTGTCCGCAGACGGTGTGGACCGACCTGTTCCAGCATGTCGACCGGCTGGTCGATGGCGACCGCAATGCCCAGCGGCGCCTCGCGCTTGCGCCCTGGGGCCCGCGCAAGATCGCCAAGCGCGCGCTGAAATGGGGAATCTATCTCGTCATCGCCTTCTGGACCGGGGGCGCGTGGATCCTGTATTTCGCCGACGCGCCGACGCTGGTGCGCGACTTCTGGAGCGGCGAGGCGGCGCCGGTCGCCTATATGACGGTCGCGATCCTGACCGCGACGACATTCATCCTCGGCGGGTTCCTGCGCGAACAAGTGTGTATCTATATGTGTCCCTGGCCGCGCATCCAGACTGCCATGCTCGACGAGAAATCGCTCACCGTCACGTACAAGCACTGGCGCGGCGAACCGCGCGGCAGCGTCAAGCAGGCGCAGAAACATCCCCGTGCCTTCGGTGATTGCATTGACTGCCTGCAATGCGTCGCGGTCTGTCCGACCGGCATCGACATCCGCGAAGGGCCGCAGATCGGCTGCATCACCTGCGCCTTATGCATCGATGCTTGCGACAGCGTGATGGACCAGGTGGGCCGACCGCGCGGCCTGATCGATTATGTCACGCTCGACGGGGCCGAGCAGGAACAGCGAGGCGAGCCGCCGACCCCGATCCTCAAGACGCTGCTGCGTCCGCGCACGCTCGTCTATCTCGGTGCCTGGAGCGCGGTCGGGCTGGCGATGCTGTTTGCGCTGGGGCAGCGCACGCGGATCGACATCGCCGTCCAGAAGGATCGCAACCCGCCCTATGTCCAGATGTCGGACGGCGCGGTGCGCAATGCCTATACGATCAAGCTGCGCAACATGGAAAATCGCCCGCGTCGCATGGACGTGGCGCTGTCGGGCCTGACGGGCGGTTTGATCTGGACCGACGAGATGGGCCTCGACAGGGCCGCCCGCGCGCAGTCGGTCACGGTTCCCGCCGATAGCGTCGCGAGAATCCGGCTCTATGCGATCGTCCCGCAGGGCCGCGCGGCGACGCAGGATTTCGCCTTCACCGTGCGCGCCGACGACGATGAAGGCGGCGGCGACAGCCAGGACACGACGTTCGAAGGACCGCGTCCATGACCCGGAAGTTCACTGGCTGGCACATGACGGGGATACTCGTCGCCTTTTTCGGCACGGTGGTGGCGGTCAATGTGACGATGGCGCGCTTGGCGATCGGCACGTTCGGGGGCACCGTCGTCGACAACAGCTATGTTGCCAGCCAGCACTATAACGAATGGCTGGCCGAGGCGCGGCGGCAGGACGAGCTGGGCTGGACAGTCGGCCATCCGGTCAGGGGACGCGACGATGTCGCGATCGATATCGCCACGGCCGCAGGGCCGCTGACCGGCGCCACCGTCACCGCGCAGGTCGAGCATCCACTCGGTCGCCTGCCGGGGCTTTCGCTGACCTTCGTTGCGGCGGAGCCGGGCCGTTATCGATCGACCAGGGCCGTGCCCGCCGGGCGGTGGCGGATGCGGATCGCGATTGGGAGCGGCGGCGACAATTTTATCGCGGTCCGCGATATCCGATGACCGCCGCGGCGCCTCTCGAGGATGCGGGGCGCGAGCGCACGCCGTGCATCGACAGTCGCTATACCGTACCGGGCATGCGTTGCGCGGGGTGCATCGGCAAGATCGAGCGCGGCCTTGCCGCCGTCCCCGGCGTGGCGGCGGCGCGGGTCAATTTCTCGGCCAAGCGCGTCGCGGTCAGCCATGTTCCCGACCTGACCGAAACCGACATCCTGCATGCGATCGAGGCGCTCGGGTTCGAGGCGCAATTGCTGACCGACAATCCGCTCGCGCAAGACCCTGGAGAAACGCGCGACTTGTTGCGGGCGCTCGCCGTGGCGGGCTTCGGGACGATGAACATCATGCTGCTCTCGGTCAGCGTCTGGTCGGGCGCGGGCGGGGTCACGCGCGACCTGTTCCACTGGCTGTCGGCGCTGATCGCAATCCCGGTGATCGCCTATTCGGGGCGCCCGTTCTTCGCCTCGGCGGCGATGGCGTTGCGTTACCGGCGGACCAACATGGACGTGCCGATCTCGATCGGCGTGCTGCTGGCGACGGGGCTGAGCCTCTACGAGACCGCGACCGGCGGCCCGCATGCCTATTTCGATGGCGCGGTCATGCTGCTCTTCTTCCTGCTGGCGGGGCGGGTTCTCGACGGCATGATGCGCGACCGCGCGCGCGAGGGAATATCGGCGTTGCTCAAACGCAGCGCGCCGGGCGCGATGATCGTCCAGCCCGACGGATCGACCCGCTGGACCGACGCGCGCGCGATCGTGCCCGGCATGGCGATGCTCGTCGCGGCGGGTGACGGGCTCGCGGCGGACGGCATCGTCGAAACCGGTCGCAGCAGCTTCGACCTGTCGATGCTGACCGGCGAGTCCGATCCGCAGACCGCCGGACCGGGCGATGTCGCGCTCGCCGGCACGGTCAACCTGTCGTCGCCGATCACCGTGCGCGTCACCCGCGCGGGCGACGATACGAGCATCGCCGACATTGCCCGGCTGATGGACGAGGCGGGTCAGCACCGATCGACCTATGTCCGCATCGCCGATCGCGCCGCGCAATTTTATGCGCCCGCCGTCCACAGCCTCGCGCTCGCGGCATTCGTCGGTTGGATGCTCGCCGGGGTCGGCGTGCACCAGGCGCTGCTGATCGCGGTGGCGGTGCTCATCATCACCTGTCCGTGCGCGCTCGGCCTGGCGGTCCCGGCAGCGCAGGTCGTCGCTGCCGGCGCGTTGATGAAGCACGGCGTGCTGATCAAGGACGGAAGTGCGCTCGAACGGCTGGCAGAGGCCGACCATGCGGTGTGCGACAAGACCGGAACGCTGACCATGGGATCGCCGCGCCCCGTCGCGCTCGATCGGCTCTCCGCAACGCAGAAATCGGTTGCGCTGGCGCTCGCCCAGGCCAGCCGCCACCCGATCAGCGTGGCGCTTGCAGGCGCGCTCGGCGGCGAGGGCGTCGTGCCGGCCGATGTCGCGGAAATTGTCGAAAATGCGGGCGAGGGGCTTTGCGGACGATGGGGCGCGACGACGGTCGCCTTGACCCGGCCGCGCGAAGCGACGGCGGCGCTCGCCACGCGCTTGACGATCGGCGACAGCGCGGTGGACTTGGCCTTGGTCGACCCGTTGCGACCCGACGTCGCGGCCATGCTCGCGGCGCTGAAACACCTCGGCATCGATGCCGAAATCCTGTCGGGCGACCGCCCTCGCGCGGTTGCCAAGGTCGCCGAACAATTCGGCTTGCCATACCGCGCGGGCGCGCGACCGGCGGACAAGGTGGCGCGCATCGAGGCTCTGGCCGGGCAGGGCCGCAAGGTGCTCATGATCGGCGACGGTCTCAACGACGGACCCGCGCTCGCCGCGGCGCACGTCTCGATGGCGCCGGGCAGCGCCAGCGATGTCGGGCAGCAGGCCGCCGATGCCGTGTTCACCAGCGCCTCGCTGCTGCCGGTCGCGCTGGCGGTCAAGGTCGCGCGGCGGACGATGCGGATCGTGCGGCAGAATTTCGCGCTCGCAATCGGCTATAATGTCATCGCCGTCCCGCTCGCGCTCGCCGGTTTGGTGACGCCGTTGATCGCGGCGATCGCGATGTCGGGCAGCTCGCTGATCGTCGTCGGCAACGCACTGCGTCTCGTCCGGGCGGCGCGATGAGCGGGCTCGCGCTGCTGATCCCGGTCGCGCTCGGCATGGGCCTGGCCGGACTCGCCGCCTTCTTCTGGGCGATGCGATCGGGCCAGTTCGAGGACCCCGAAGGCTCGGCGCAGCGCATCCTGATCGATGACGATGACGATGGCGATGAGAAGGGCTGAGCGATCCTTCCCTGCCTATATCACGGGGCGGGCGTTTGCCGATCGCCGGCTCTCACTATGCGCGCCGCCACACCTCGCGCCGCACCATCGCAGCCGCGAACAGCGTCGATGCGCGCAAGGCGGCGAGCCAGCGCTGGAGACGGGGGAGCAGCTGCGCATCGAACCAGCTGCGGTCGGTCTCGGCGAACTGGCGGACGAAAGGCATGATCGCGATGTCGGCGAGCGTGCGGCTATCGCCGCAGAGATAGGGAGTGGCAGACAGCCGCGCCTCGAGATCGCGGAGAATGGCAAGGCCCGCAGCGCGATGTTCGGCCGGGTCGGTATCGTGGCGATCGGCGTATTTGTAGCGGTCGAGATGGTGTTTGAAGGCACCGTCGTTGGTCGCGATGAGAACCTCGTCGTCGCCCGCCAGCCACAGCTCCGGATCGTTAAGTGCGAGCGCCCAGCGCATGATATCGATGCTCTCGTCGATCACGCCTCGGTCGCGCAGGACGAGCACGGGAACGGTGCCCTTGGGCGAGGCGGCGAGCATTTCGGGCGGCTTGTCGCGCAGCCTCACCTCGCGGATCTCGCAGGCGATGCCGCTGGCGATCAGCGCCATGCGCGCGCGCATCGCATAGGGGCAGCGGCGAAAGCTGTTGAGGACCGGCTCAGTCATCGCCGCCCGGCAGGACGGCGCCGACATGTGCAAGCCCGCGCGCCCTGGCGAGTTCGCTCTGGCGGTGGCGCTCGGCATAGCGCGCGCGGTCGGCGTCGCTGCGCGTCGCGTGGCAGGCGGGGCAGCTGACGCCTTCGACGTAAAGCTGGGAGGCGCGCTGTTCGGGCCCGACGGGCATGCGGCAGGCGCGGCACAGCCCGTGCGTGCCGGCCTCCAGGCCGTGGGTGATCGCGACGCGTTCGTCGAAGACGAAGCACTCGCCCTGCCAGCGGCTGTCCTCGGGCGCGACCTGTTCGAGATAGGCGAGGATTCCGCCGTCAAGATGATAGACCTGCTCGATCCCCTCGCGCTTCACGAACGCGGTCGCCTTTTCGCAGCGGATGCCGCCGGTGCAGAACATCGCGATCTTCGGCTGCGCCGCGCCGCGCGTCAGAGCTTCGCGGTTCGCTTCGAACCAGGCGGGAAAATCGCCGAAGCGCTGCGTTTGCGGATCGATCGCGCCGGCGAAGCTGCCGATCGCGACCTCGTAATCGTTGCGCGTGTCGATGACGATGGTGGCGGGATCGTCGATCAGTGAATTCCAATCTGCGGGTGCGACATAGGTGCCGGCATCGCGCGCCGGGTCGAGATCGGGCTGCCCCATCGTCACGATCTCTGCCTTCACGCGGACCTTCATGCGGTAAAAGGGCATCGTCGCGGCGCGCGATCGCTTGATGGAGAGGTCGGCGCAGCCGGGCAGGGCGCGGATGGCGGAGAGAACGGCCGCAACAGCGTCATCGTCGCCGGCGATTGTCCCGTTGATGCCTTCGCGCGCGATGAGCAGCGTGCCCTTGATGTCGTGCGCGGCGCTGGTCGCGGCGAGCGTATCGCGGATTGTCGCGGGATCGTCGAACGCGGTGAAACGGTAAAGCGCGGCGACGCTGACGGGGGGCATGGGCGAGCTCATCGGCTTTCGGGTCGGGGCTGAGGCATTGTGCTGGTCAAGGGGGCGGCCACTAGCAGAGCGCCGCCGCGCTGCCAATTGCGACGGCATTATGCCCGCGCGGCGAGGGAACCTTCGCGGCGGTCCGACATTCCCTTGGCAGGGAGCATCCATATGATCACAGTCAACGGCGCGGAGCATGCATTGCCCGACGATCCGCGCACCAGTCTGCTCGATTTCCTGCGTCGCGACGTTGGATTGACCGGGACAAAGAAGGGCTGCGACCACGGCCAGTGCGGTGCGTGCACCGTCATCGTCGACGGCATCCGGATCAACAGCTGCCTGACGCTTGCGGTGATGCACGACGGCGACGAGGTGACGACGATCGAGGGGATCGGGACGCCCGATGCCCCCTCCGCCCTGCAGGCCGCCTTCGTCAAGCATGACGGATTCCAGTGCGGCTATTGCACGCCGGGTCAGATCTGTTCGGCGACCGCGATGCTTGACGAGATCGCCGCCGGCTGGCCGAGCGATGTCACCGACGATCCCGCCGAGCGTCCGACGCTGACCGACGAGGAAATCCGCGAGCGGATGAGCGGCAATCTGTGCCGCTGCGGTGCTTATTCGAACATCGTCGCGGCTATCCGCGAAGTCGCGGGAGCGCGCTCATGAGGCCGTTCGATTACCAGCGCGCCGATGCGCTCGATCAAGCGACGCAAGCAACGCATGCCGGCGGCGCGATGGCGATTGCCGGCGGCACCAACCTGATCGACCTGATGAAATTGCAGGTCGAAACGCCGGTGACTTTGGTTGACATCAACGCATTGCCGCTCGACGCGATAGCGGTCGACGGAGACGGGCTCGGCATCGGCGCGCTCGTCACCAATACCGACGCCGCCAACGACGAACGCATCCGGCGCGATTACCCGTTACTGGCGCGCGCCATCCTCGCCGGCGCGACCCAACAACTGCGCAACAAGGCGACGACCGGCGGCAATCTGTGCCAGCGGACGCGCTGCTATTATTTCACCAATATCGATCAGCCGTGCAACAAGCGCGAACCCGGATCGGGCTGCGGCGCGATCAAGGGGATCGCGCGACTCCACGCGATCCTCGGCACGAGCGACCAGTGCATCGCGACCTATCCCGGCGACATGGCGGTCGCGCTCGCCGCGCTCGACGCGGCCGTCGTCATCGCCGCGGCCGATGGCGGCGAGCGTGCCGTTCCGGTGCGCGATTTCCACCGCCTCCCCGGCGACACGCCCGAGCGCGACAATGTCCTCGAACCCGGTGACGTCATTACCGCGGTGACGCTGCCCGCGCCGGTCAGTGGCCGGCAAATCTATCGCAAGGTACGCGAACGGTCGTCCTACGCCTTCGCCATGTGCTCGGTCGCCGCGATCATCGATATGGCCGATGGTCGCTTCAACCGCGCCGACCTCGCGTTCGGCGGGCTGGCGCACAAGCCGTGGCACGACGCGCGGATCGAGGAACTGCTGGTCGGCGAAAAGCCGTCGATGCCGCTGTTCGACAAGGCCGCCGACCTGCTGCTCGAAGACGCGCAAGGCTATGGCGAGAACGATTTCAAGATACCGCTCGCACGACGGACGCTGGCCGCCGTGCTGTGCCAGGCCACGGGGATCGAGCCATGAGCGCGCACCTGAAACTCGACGAACCCGATGAACGCAACCGGCTCGACGCGATGAAGCAGGGCGTGATCGGGGCGCCGCTCGACCGGCCCGAGGGCCTGCTCAAGGTCACCGGCGCCGCCCCCTATGCCGCCGAATATGCGATCGACGATTGCGTCGAGGGCGTGCTCGTCACCGCGCCCTTCGCCAAGGGCCGCGTGACCGCAGTCGACGAGGACTCGGTTGCAGCCATGCCCGGCGTCATCGCGGTCATCAGCGATCCGCGCATGACCGCGCGCGCCGCACAGGGGACGGCCGGAGAAGCGCCGCAGCAACATGTCGCCCAGGTTGATTATTTCGGCCAGCCGATCGCCCTCGTCGTCGCCGAGAGCTTCGAACAGGCGCGCGACGCCGCCAAGCAATTGCGGATCGAATTCGATGCCGAGCCGCTATCCGACGTCAACTTCGATCCGGCCAAGGGCAAGACCGAGACCGACGGCGAACCGACGCGCCAGGGCGACCTTGCCCGGGCGATGCGCGAGGCGGCGCACAGCGTCGACCTGACATATACGACCGAGGGCCATGCCAGCGCGGCGATGGAACCGCACGCCGCGATCGCCGAATGGAACGGCCAGTCGATCACCGTCCATGCCTCGTTGCAGATGCTCAATTTCAACATCGCCGAACTCGCCGACTGCCTTGACCTGAAGGAGGGCCAGGTGCGGATCGTCGCGCGCTATGTCGGCGGCGGCTTCGGGTCGAAGCTCGGCATCAGCGAAGAGATCGTCGCTGCCTGCGTCGCGGCGATCGAGCTCAAGCGCCCGGTCCGCGTCGTCATGAGCCGACAGCAGGTGTTCCAGACGATCATGCGCCGCTCCGAAACGCGGCAGCGGCTGCGTCTCGCCGCCGACGCCGAGGGCAAGCTCACCGGCTTCGGCCACGAAGCGCGCGTGTCGAACCTGCCCGGCGAGGATTTCGCCGAGCCCGTCACGCAGGCGAGCGAATTCCTCTATGGCGGCCATAACCGGCTGCTCCAGGTCGAGGTCGCGCGCATCCACCGGATGACCGCGGGATCGGTCCGCGCGCCGGGCGAAGCGGTCGGCATGCAGGCGCTCGAGGCGGCGATGGACGAGCTTGCCGAAAAGGTCGGGATCGATCCCGTCGAACTGCGCCTGCGCAACATTCCCGACCGACATCCGACCGACGATGTTCCCTATAGTTCGCGCAAGCTGGCCGAATGCCTGCGCGAAGGCGCGAAGGCGTTCGGCTGGGACACAGGGCCACGCAAGCCGCGTCAGCGCCGTGAGGGCGAATGGTGGATCGGGACCGGCATGGCGAGCGCCGCGCGCATCCATAACGTCGCCGAGGCCAAGGCGCGCGTCACGCTCAGTCCCGACGGCAGCGCGCTGGTCGAAAGCGACATGACCGACATCGGTACCGGCACCTATGCCGTGCTGACGCAGACCGTCGCCGAAATGCTCGGGCTCGATCCCGCGGACGTCCGCGTCGAGCTCGGCGACACCGATTTCCCGCGTGGGCCAGGTTCGGGAGGCAGTTGGGGCGCGTCCTCGGTCGCATCGGCGGCATTCGTCGCCTGCGAGGCGATCCGCAAACAGATCGCCAAACGGATCGGCGCCGATCCTGATAGGCTCGTCCTCAAAGGCGGAAAGGCGCATGGCGACGGCGATCCCGTTGCGCTGGGCGAGATCGTCGGAGACGAGGCGATCGCGATGGTCGGCCATTTCGAGCCGGGTAAGACCGAGGACGATTTCGCCGCCGCCAGCTACGGCGCATTCTTCGCCGAGGTTGCGGTCAACCACTGGACCGGCGAGACGCGCGTCCGGCGGATGACCGGCGCGTTCGGCTTCGGCCGCGTGCTCAACGCCAAGACCGCGCGCTCGCAGTGTATCGGCGGGATGACCTGGTGCATCGGCAGCGCGCTGACCGAAAGCCTGTTGTTCGATCCGGTCGACGGCCATCTCGCCAATCACGACCTTGCCGAATATCACGTGCCCGTCCATCGCGACGTCCCCGATCTCGAGGCCATCCTCGTCGAGGAGCGCGATCCCGCGGCGAGTCCGATTCAGGCCAAGGGCGTCGGCGAACTGGGCATCTGCGGCGGCGCGGGTGCGATCGCCAACGCGATCTACAATGCCTGCGGCGCGCGGTTGTACGATTTTCCGATGACACCCGACCGCGTGCTCGCGGCGCTGCCCGACGAATGACACGCGCCGCGCTCGCCTCGACGCTCGTGCCGTCGTGCGGCGACCACGCCGCGCTTTACGCCGCGTGCGCGCCGGGCGTCGCGCTGTGCACGATCGTCGGCATCGATGGCGCCTTTTCGCGGCGGGTCGGGTCGCAACTCGCGATCCTGCCCGACGGGAATGTGGTCGGGTCGCTGTCGGATGGCTGCCTCGAGCGCCAGCTCGCGAGCGATGCGAGCGATGCCGATGGCGTGCGCATCAAACGCTACGGCCGCGGATCGGACGTGATCGATTTTCGCCTGCCGTGCGGCGGCCGCCTCGACATTCTGATCGATCCCGCGCCCGATCGCGCCGCCTGTCGCGGAGCGGCCGAAGCGTTGAAGCGGCGCCGGCCAGCGACGGTGCCGCTGCCCGAAAACGGCATCCTCGACGCGCGCGCCTATATCCCCGCCCTGGCGATCGAAGCCTTTGGCGAGGGCCCCGAACTCGCCGCGCTCGCGCGGATCGGGTCCGCCGCCGGGATTGCGGTCGAGATGATCGCGAAAGACGGGCTTGCTCTCGGGAGCGCGCCCGACCGGCCGCCTCCCGACCGCTGGACCGCGACCGTCGTCCTGTTTCACGACCATGAATGGGAAGCGGCGATCCTGCGCCACGCGCTCTCGGGCGCCGGCTTTTACATTGGCGCGCAGGGCGGCGAAGAGGCGCGGTTTGCGCGCGTTGCGCGGCTGCTTTCCGACGGCGTCGACGAAAATGCGGTCGCGCGGATTCGCGGGCCGATCGGGGCGGTGGCGTCGTGCCGCGATCCCGCAACGCTCGCGCTGTCGGTGCTCGCCGAGATCGCCGGGGCCTATGACCAAATCCGTCCGCACCATCGCTGACCGCCGCATCGCCGACGATGTGGCGTTCGCGGTGCTCGCCGCCGGTTCGGCAATGCGCTTCGGCGGCGGCAAGCTCGATGCGCCGCTGCGCGGCAGGCCGCTCGGCCGCTGGGCGACCGACGCGGTCGAGGCAGCCGGCGCGGTGGCGCGGCTGCTCGTCGTCGGTCTGCGCCCGCCTGCCTTCGCGGCGCGACTGGAGGAATGGACCGTTGTCGGGAACCCGGATGCCGCACGCGGTATCGGCACATCGATCGCCGCCGCAGTTGCCGCCGCTGCGGGTCGGGCGCGGCTGGTGATCGCGCTGGCCGACATGCCGTTCGTCACCGCCGACCATCTGGGGCGACTGGCGCGCGGTGAAGGGATGGTCTTTACCCGCCAGGCCGATGGTCGGCCAGGCGTTCCCGCGGCTTTCCCCGCCAGCGTGTTCCGCCACCTGCTCGACTTGCCGCCAGATCGCGGCGCGGCGCATCTGGCGCGGACGGTGCCTGCCGCGATGATCGATCCCCCAAATGCGGCGATCCGAATCGATATCGATACGCAGGCCGACATGGCGCGCTGGCAGGACGGCGGTTCGGTACGGGCCTGAACGCGTTCGAAAGCGTCGGATTTTACGTGCTGGGCGGTCGTTTCCGCTCGCCCGCACGACACCGCTTGAGCATTGGAACGATTGAGAACATAATAGGAACATTCAACCGATTCGGGTTTATTGTCCTTGTGTCTCATGCTTCGCATATCGCCTCTTCCGCTGCCGTCCTGCCGACGATCGAGCGCCTGCGCGCAGCGTTTCCCGCAGGCGCGCTGGCGAGCGGCGACGGGGGCGACTGGTCGCCCGACCTCGCCCTGCCGGCCTCGCTGTGGGAGATTTTCGGGAGCGGCGACGACGTTTCGGCAGAGGCGTTCGCGCTCGCCTGCGCGCGCACCCTTTCCGGCGACAGTGCGCCCGGCAAGCCGTGGCTGTGGGTGCAGGACCGCGCCAGCATCCGCCGCTCGGGCCGGCCCTATCTCCATGGCCTGGCGCCGCGCCTGCGCAGCCAGCTCGTCCATATCGCCGCGCCGCGTCCCGTCGATGCGCTGTGGGCGATGGAGGAAGGGGTAAGATGCCGCGCCTTGTCCTTTGTGATCGGCGAGCTTGCCGAGGACCCCAAGTCGCTCGATTTCACCGCGACGCGGCGGCTGGTGCTGGCGAGCGAGGCGAGCGGGGTGCCGCTGATCCTCGTCCGCAAGGACGGGCACGCCAATTTGTCGGCGGCGCGGATGCGCTGGCGGGCGACGGCGGGACCAAGCCTGGCGCATCGCTGGAACGCGCGTGCGCCCGGCGCGCCGACCTGCCGCGCCGAGCTGTTCCGCGCGCGCGGGCTGAGGCCCGGCGCGTTCCATCTCGGCTACGGGATCGGCGGCGATGACGCCGGGCGAACGGCCTGGCCGGGCGATCGTGTCGATCTGGTTCCCGAACTTCGCGATCGACCGCTGGACGCGGATCGTCTCGCGACGGGGTGAGGCGGCGCTTGCCGACGCGCCGACGGTGCTCGTCACCGAGGGCGCGCACGGTCCCAGGATCGATGCCGCCAACCCGCCCGCAGCGGCGATCGGCGCGCGTGCCGGGGCGCGGCTGACCGACGCGCGGATGCTCGATCCGGCTATCGTCGCGGTGCCGTCGGATCATATGGGCGACGATGCGACGCTCGAGAAAATGGCGCTGGCGGCGCAGCGCTGGGGACCGTGGAGCGCGCCCGACCGGCCCGACGCGATCCTGCTCGACGCGACCGGGTCGGCGCATCTGTTCGATGGCGAAGCGGCAATGCTGGCCGAGATCGAGGCGCGCTATGCGGCGCAGGGCTATGACGCGCGCAGCGCGATCGCCCCGACCGCGGGCGCGGCATGGGCGCTGTCGCATTACGGCGCGGCGCACACCGTGCTGCTCGACCCCCATGCGATTGCCGCCGCGCTTGCGCCGCTGCCCGTCGCGGCGCTGCGGCTCGACGACGATCTGATCGTGCTGCTGACGCGGCTGGGATTGAAGACCATCGGCGACATTCTCAGCGTGCCGCGCGCGGGACTGGCGCGGCGCTTTCGCAACCGCCGCTCGGCCGATGCCAACCCGCTGATGCGGATCGACCAGCTGACCGGCCGCCTGCCCGAACCGCTGGTGCCGATTATCGCCGATCCGCCCGCGCAGGCCGACCGCCGCCTGATGGAGCCGCTGCGCCATAGCGATCTCGTCAAGCGCGTCATCGGCGATCTCGCCGGCGATCTGGCGCGGACATTGGAGGCCAAGCGGCAGGGCGCGCGCCGCCTGTTGCTGCTGTTGTGGCGCGTCGACGGCGGTGCGATCGATCGGCGCGTCGAGCTTGCCTCGCCGTCGCGCGACCCGGCGCATATCGCGGCGCTGTTCGACGAGCGGTTGGACGATATCGATGCCGGGCTCGGCATCGACCAGGCGCGGCTCGTCGCGATCTGGGCCGAGCCGCTGGTTCCCGGCCAGGCGCGGCTCGACGGCGAGAGTGAAGGGGAGGGCGACATATCGCGGCTGGTCGACCGGCTGGTGACCCGGCTTGGGCCGCAGGCGGTGCGCGCCCCGCGCGCGCAAGCGAGCCACCTGCCCGAACGCGCGCAGCGCTGGACCGCGGTCGAGACGGCGATCGGCGGGACGGCGCCCGCGCTCCAGCTCGATCTGGGGTTTCACCACCGGCCATTGAAGCTGCTCGACCGCGCCGAGGCGATCACCGTCATCTATGCGACGCCCGAGGGACTGCCGCGTCGCTTTCGCTGGCGCGGCGGGCTGCACGACATCGTCCGCGTCGAGGGGCCCGAGCGGATCGCGCCCGAATGGTGGCGCGAACGGTCGAGTGCGCGGCTGCGCGATTATTACCGGATCGAGGACGAAAGCGGGCGGCGCTACTGGATCTATCGCCACGGGCTGATCGGCGACGGGCGCGGCGGAATCCCCGACTGGTATCTGCACGGGCTGTTCGCATGACCAGCGCGCGTCATGCCTGAAGGACCGCTGACCCCCGATCGCCGGACGCTGGCGCAGCTCGACGACAGCGGCTTTACGCCCAATCCGCGCGCCGATTTCGTCGAGCTGGGGGTGGCGAGCTGCTTTTCGTTCCTGCGCGGCGCGTCGGATGCGGTCGATCTCGTGCTGGCGGCGCTGCGGCTGGGCTACGACGCGATCGGTATCGCCGACCGCAACACGCTCGCCGGGGTCGTGCGGCTCCAC
>Ga0210036_1000498_pt1 | contig 46768 bp, 28 predicted proteins | sample CryGeymeta201515_FD_185469 | JGI IMG/M metagenome (GOLD analysis project Ga0210036, IMG submission 185469) | Groundwater microbial communities from Crystal Geyser aquifers in Utah, USA - Crystal Geyser metaG 2015-15 (SPAdes) (version 2) | ecosystem: Environmental > Aquatic > Deep subsurface >...
TCGGAGAAATAGTTGAAAACCCGGTTAAAAACGGGTTGCGGGTTCCAAATTCCGGGTTTCAAAATAACAAAAAACACCCTCTAAAAGGTGCCAGTACTCCTAGCTAGTAGTAGCATCATGTGCATACCTGGTAAGAAGTACAGTAGTTATTATTTCTCTGGCATCCTCAACTTTCAGCACTAACCCTGCGAAAGGGAGCAAGCGAGCTAAGAACGGCCTTTTTATAATACTAATAAAATTCACTTGTCACTACTACTAAACTAATGGTAGTGGTAGAACCAGCTTTAGTACTGTTTCCCAGAAGAAAGATATCACGAAAGCGTTGAATAAATTAAATTGAATCGATGGCTTTACTAGTCTAGTGAGATGACGTGAAATCGTGCGAAAACGAATGCAATCTTTTGAAAGTTTCCTTAATGATAGTAAATGCCCGCGCTTTATTTTTCAGACTTCTACAATAGCACGGCCTTTAGCTCGATTCATTAGAGCTGTATCGGAAGCAATTTATTTTCAATTTATTTATCCAGCGTACCTTCATTTCACACACCATACCAGGCCAAGCCAACCCAGGTCAGTTCATGATGCCGCTCTTTCGTCGTTCAAGCCGAAGAAAGATCGCATGCAGCAAAAGCGCAATACCAACCTTAGGTGAACTTAAGCTTGCTAGTCGTTCAGAAAAAGATTTCGACCTGGCGACGAACTATTTTTCTACAGAGCAGAAGTTGGACTATTCAAACGGTCAGGATACCTCAACGACGCTGGAGTCCAGGGATAGCTTCATCTCGGCCGATCCTGTCAAGTGTACCCTCACGAACACTCGCAGCCATGAAAGTACGAAAACTGCTGCTTTGACTGCGAATAACAAAAGCATCTATCGGCGATGCTCGTCGAGTTCATCCAAAATAACACTTCTTGGAACCGAGCTTTACGCCGCATCATTTGGACACCATCGTCTCGTGCAGAACCCCTTCGACGTCAACAACCTTGTTGATATTCTCGAAACAAACACTGGCCTGTTGTGTTTAGAGCTCTACAAAGTGGAGCTTCGTGGAGACCCTTTGGCTTTCAAGAAACTATCCGACGCAATTGAGAAACACGGCAAACTACGAGCCCTTTCCTTGGAGCAATGTCGGCTCACTGATGTCGCGCTTACACCAGGACACTCTTTTTCTTTGGCATTGGACCCAGTTGTAGTGGTTTTGGCCCGTGGTCCAATTCTTCGAGATCTCACCTTGGTTGCCGAATACAATGGTGCCTTGGGGGGGCTTTCCTCTTCTACACTTGAACTCCTGGGGCGGTCCTCTAGCCTCCATTCACTTCGCTTGTGTCGCATGAATATGGATAGTTATCAAATGACAGCTCTGACGAAGACTATCAAATCTAACCGCATATTGCGAACACTGAAGTTGTCCTTTCATCTCTGCCCAACAAATACTCTAGCGGTGGAATCCATGCTAGCAGAGAACCGAGGACTGGAATCTTTAGAAGTCGTTTTGGATACCTATCAAGATGAAAAGACGGTGCTACACATCGCCAGAGTACTACAAGCTGCTGCGTGGCTCAAACACTATGATCTGATTTTGCCCAAAGAACAAGCCATGACCAAGACACTAATAAAGGCTATGACTGAAGTCAAAGAAGGGCAAGAATTAGCGAAGGAGATGGCCTTTTCGTCGACCAGTCTTTCCAACTGTCCCTTTATCCGTATGTTCCACCAAGGGATTAGCGCCAGCTTGGAACTTGTACACGAGATTTGCTTCTGATGGTAGCAAAAAGGTAAAAATTCACGCTGTGCCATTTATTCTAGTCCTTGCAGACAAACAATAGAGATACATTTAGTGCCGAACCAAAATGTGCAGTTATACAGGCTGATATCTATGCTTTTGTTGTTGTTGCAAAAGCTGGTCGATGGAACAAAAAAGACAACGAGTATGGTTCTATGTTCTATGAGCTATAAGTGTCTGATTGAAGCTTTTTCCTAAGTAGCAAACCTCAAATGATGCTCATCTTCTCACGGAGACAGACCTTGAGCGGAATTTTAGGCGTTTTCAGCAAATGAGTGGATACTTGTTGTCAACATCTTCATATCTCTGCTGAGACGCTAATACGCTTTGATGATGAATCGATGTGGTTTTTGAAGATCGAAGAAGTACTACTCGAGTACTACTAGTAGCTACTCTTCTAGTATCTACTCGGAGTAGCTACTACTACTAGTAGTACTAGAGTAGTAGTAAGTACTCCTACTACTAGAATAGTAGAATGCCTCACTTTTTATTTGGAATGGGGTTGAGGATAACAATCATGAAATATCAGTCCTGGAACGACTTGAAAGTCCTTTCCCAACCTTCGGAAGCATTATTTTATTTAACGCTTACTAAACGAACGGTGTCAACAGCAAAAATAATGAGTTCGCTTTTTTCTCGTCAATTTTTTAAGACCAAACACACGAAAAAAATGGTGATAAGATTGATTCATTGAATGATTTCATCAGAGCTCAGAAGATAAACGAGAAAACAAATAAACAGACGAAAAATGAAGATTTCTGCATTTATGGTCCCTGCGAATCAGGTTGCATCCTGTCAAGTGAATGATTCCCTCAGGGTTGCCGTGGACGCAATGCTCGAGAAGCAAGTTGGAGCCATTGTGGTGCTCGACAGTGAAAAGTGTTGCCCCGTGGGGTTCTTCACTAAGAGTGATATTTTAGAGGCGTACAACAAAGCACTTCCGCTTGATACATTGGTCAGTGATATTATGCAGAAAGAGTTGCAGTGCTTGAAGAAAGACGAGTCGAAAGAAGAGGCGGCCAAGTTTTTTGAAAAGAACAAGATTCATCATGCTATTGTAACGGACAATAATGGACACTTTGTTGGCTTGATTAGTACCTGGGATATTTGTGCAGACACAGCCGGCGATTCACGAGCCTGGCCGTGGACTAAAAGTGCAGATGGTCGCTTCCATCATCCTTTCAAGAGTGAAGGAATTGCTGCTCAATCTTCTCCAACCTCTGTGCACCGAGACTCGAAAACGTTCGAGCATTATATAGACTCGGTTCGTGAGCTTCCCTTCATGGACGACTGAAAAGTTTAATACATTGGAGTGTGTACCGTTTCCTTGTTGCATTACACTACGATGGCTTAGGTCAGCAATACATAATAATATATAATGCGTGAGATAATACGTAATAAGAAGCAAAAAACAAAAACCCATAGCGCTAGACTACTTCTAGTAGACAACAAATTAGTAGTTTGTACCTATTTCGTTTGTATTCTTCTACATGTATTTTTCAAAAATGAGATTTACTACCAGGTAGACTACTCGCGAGTACTCGCCTAAGGTAGCAGAAATAGTAGAAATCAGTCACGAGGAGAAAATGGGATCCAAACACTTGCAGTGGATCTGGCTGATTTTTGCTGACGGGGGTTGAACGAGAAAACAAGCAGATGTCAACAGTCAACAGTCAACAGTCAACAGTCAATTATCACGAGACTAGTAGCGTCGCCTGTCCTGCCTCCTCTGTTACACAACCAAGATTGAATTGAAATCATTGATCTGATGATTCATGAAGGTGAAGTTACGATTTATCTTTCTGACTTTGATTGTAGTGTGTATTGCTCTTTCGACGGTGCAAAATGTCCGGCATGCCGTTTCCATCGCTCATCAGCATCATAGGCATCATAGGGATGATGATGGATCTAGTACAATATATACGGGCTACCAAAGCCGTCAGTTTAGGAGAGTGAATCGGGTACAGAAACAGCGACGAGATGGAACAGTTGGGAATACCACGATAAACAATAATGTATCAGATGAGGTACAGGTACAGCAAGCCTACTCACATCTGTCCAGCAGCAGCAGCAGCAGCAGCAGCAGCAGCAGCCAATCCAGCCAATCAACCCACAAAAACAATCCATTTCATCTGCTACTCGAACGCGTCATGTATCAAAAAAGGACTCTAAAAACAAAGCTCCTGAGTATCTATGGCGAAAAATATTATTGGGATATTTTTGAACCCTTACCTGTGGCAGCCTCGACTACTCCCGAACGTAATAGCACTGTTCCGAGGAGAGGTCCAAGGATTGGGATTGGAGATCACTACTTTTACAAAAGTCCTTCGTTTTTGAAGAATGACTTGGCAAACGAAGAAAAACCCATGCGGAACAATCAAGCCCTTGGTTGGGATCGCATGGTGCGTAAGATTCAACTCAAAGTACTTCGATCACGAATAACGACCACGAATACTACTCCAATCAGTACTATTCGATGGATGGCGGCCGGTAACGGTCCCGCCAGTGGTTCTGGCAATCTATTTCGAGAATCATTTACATCCGTTTTGGAAGAAGCAGCTCGTCCGATTTTCCAGGCTGCCAATATCACGTTCGAGACGCGGAATTATGCCATTCAAGCCCTATCGTCGGGAGATGAAGTGGCTCTTTGTTCGGCTGAACTCTACGGCAAAGAGTACGACATTATGTTCTGGGATTTTGACATGACAGACGAACAAGATTTTTGGAAGCTAGCCATGTTTGCCTCGCGGACAATGACATTTGCTGGAAAGAGCACTGGTGCGCCAGCTCTAATTGCCTTTCAACGAACAAAAGGACATGCTTCTGTCTTAGTCAGATTAGAGCAGGCAGGATTGGCTGTTTTGGGACGGGATACGATGGTACAACAACAACAAAACATGGCATGTCCTGATTCGACACAGTTATCTAAAAACGAAAGAGAAGCATTGCCGCCTCATTTGCGATACATTCGATGTGGCAAAGAAATGGAAGAAGGAGGACCGAAAACCTACGATGGTGTCGTTGATGGCAAGAAAATGTGTCGAGCTCACAAGTTCAACAACGATGTATGTCCAGCGCGACCTCGCAAGTATATTTGGCATCCCGGTTGGCGTGTCAACGCCATTAAAGGATATACGTTGGCATTGACACTCATGGAACTTTTGTTGGACGCCTTGGAAGGTTTGGAACTCTCTTTCCAAATTGCTCAACAAGATGGGAACACTACCACTATGACAATAATACAGAATCAAATGGAAGAGCTTGAGTATATCGACCAAACAGAATATACGAGATTTTGGGCGTCCAAACGCACAGATTTGCTTCACACGCATTGGTTGAAGCAGGAAGAACAAACTCACAACAACCAAATCGATCTAGAGTCTCTCTTTCGACTACCGGCGTTGTGTCGAACAGCACTGCTACCCTCTAAAAGCCGTATGCTCCAAACAGAGGACATTCATAATTTTTCAATGGTCAAGCTTGTGAATAATCCATACAATGAAACGGTCGAATCGGGAGTGTTGATGAATCAGTTGCGCAGTTTTGAGTCGAATAAAGAAAATGACGGCGGCTACCACTTTGCCGATGTAGATCGGCACAGTGATATCGTTATTATCACAGACAAGGTGGACTATCTCGATGAAAGCACAACTTGCTCAGAACAGCTTGCTATCAACCACCAGGATGCCTTTATCGTTACCAGTGCTCAGGGATGGAGGTCAATGACACTGCCCAGTGATGTCGAACTTAGATACAATGACCACTTTGACGTCAGTGCTGCAAAAGGATGGATGTTCATGTGTCTTTTTATTTGCAATGACTCCAAGTGTCCTCCTCAGGATCTTCACGATCACATCTACAAGAAACCTACAAAGGACGGCAGAAAATCCTCGTTGCAAGGTTTGGGTAATTTTGAGATGACCATCAATGGTGTACGAGTTACCAACTATGAAGTTCTCATCAAGAATCGTTTTTCGCATTTGGACAATTGTTTAGCTCTTGGGCATGACGTAGCCCTCAATGACGGCAAAAAAAATGAAACCAACAGTGAATACGTCTGGCGAGCCAACGCCAATGGCGAATATGTTGTCATGGCGAGAATTTCCAATGCGACTCAGTGGTCTTACATCAAGGTCAGCTCCATTGTTCTTATGTAAATAAATTTGAATTGCAGCCATACTTGTGCTACTGCCTCCATAATAATATTATTATTATGTACCTGGTACTCTACGAACGAGTAGAGAGCATTGAGCTTCCGCTCCAGGTTATGTCATTTTTCCACCTTAACCCTATCGAGATCGAATAATGTTGTACGAGTGTAGTAGAATCCAAAGCGGTTATGAGCTTCTTTTTCGATACCAGATCCACAAGATAATCCAGGTTTTCCCCACTCATCACTCGTTAAAGTTGTAGCATTGGGCCATGATGATTCATTGAGTGTTAAGCTAACCATCTCTTATTTATCCTTGCAAGCTGCGCAAGTAATTCTTATTATTCAATTGTCTCTCCTACCTTCTCTTCTTTTGAAAATGCCTAATATCCTTTCTGCTGTCGAAGGTTAGTCCAAGGGAATTAGCAAATGAAATGCTCTGATATTTGACCTTCTTTCTCTGAAACCTCTCCTCCTGCTCTTTCCCTCCACCAAAACTCTACTTCAGGATCCACTGTGGATGTGGTCCCAATACGTCGTGCCCTTATCAGTGTTTCCGACAAGACAGGAATTGTCGAATTTGCAACCTTTCTGGCCTCTCAAAAAGTTGAACTCCTCAGTACAGGAGGAACTGCCAAAGCGTTGCGCGATGCTGGGTTGACTGTCATGGACGTGGCCGACTACACAGGAGCGGCCGAGTGTCTGGATGGGCGCGTGAAAACCTTGCATCCTAAAGTTCACGGAGGATTGTTGGCAGTGAGAGGGAACATTCAGCACGAACAGCAAATGAAGGAACAGGGCATGAGCTTTATAGACATGACCATCCTCAACTTGTATCCCTTTGAAGCTACGGTCAAGTCGGGTGCTTCCTTGGCTCAGTGTATTGAAAATGTCGACATTGGAGGTCCCAGTATGCTGCGATCTACTGCCAAGAACCACGCATTCACTACGATTGTTACGGATCCCAAACAGTATGTGGAAATTCAAGCGGAAATGACCGCTAACAATGGAGGGACCACACTTGGGTTGCGTCGTCGCTTGGCCGCCAAGGCCTTTGCGCTAACGGCAAGTTATGACTCTGCTATTGCAACTCATCTTTCGCAAGAATTGGCAAAAATGGACGAAACTACAGAAATTAGTAAAGTGGTTGTTCCACGTGTCTACCAACCTGAGTTTCCCTTGAAATATGGGTGCAATCCTCAACAGAAACCTGCTCTTATTCTCAGTCGCATGGGCAGCAAATTGCCATTTGACGTTTTGAACGGAACTCCTGGATATATCAATCTCTTGGATGCCGCTAATGCATGGCAACTCGTTGTAGAATTGAAACAGGCTACTGGATTGACGGCTGCTTCGAGTTTCAAGCACGTTAGCCCCGCTGGTGCTGCTGTCGCGGTTCCTTTGAGCGATGTCGAGTGTCAAGCGTACGAAGTTCAGCCGGAGGATCGAGGCAGCTTGACTTCTTCCTCCCTCGCATACCTTCGTGCTCGCAATGCTGATCCCATGTGTTCCTTTGGTGACTTTTCAGCTGTTTCTGACGTCGTGGACGAAGCAACCGCAAAATACTTGAAAAAAGAAGTAAGTGATGGTATCGTTGCTCCTGGATATACTCCCGAGGCCCTAGAAATTCTCAAGAGCAAAAAGGGAGGCAAGTTCATTATTTTGGAAGCCACGAGTGGCTATGATCCTGGTGAGAGCGAATACCGCGAGGTCTACGGTATGACCTTTTGCCAAAAACGCAACGACGTTGTGTTGACCAAGGATCACATGTCCAAGGTTGTGACGGCCAAACAATCTCTCAGCGATGATGCTGTCCGCGATTTGATTGTTGCCTCGATTTGCATCAAATATACACAATCGAATTCTGTTGGTTTTGCCAAGAACGGTATGATGGTTGGTGTGGGCGCAGGACAACAGTCTCGCGTGGACTGTGTTAAACTAGCTGGACGAAAGGTTTCTACGTGGTACCTGCGACAACATCCCAAGGTCTTGGCTTTGCCATTCAAGGCGGGAGTGAAACGCCAAGATCGCGTCAATGCTCGCGTCCGATACATTGAGGGAGACTTTACCGCAGAAGAGAAGGCTCGTTGGGAAGCACAATTTTCGTCCGTGCCCGAGCCACTTACGGAGGAAGAAAAAGCTGATTTTATGAAGGGTGCCAATGGTATTAGTATCAGCAGTGATGCCTTCTTCCCATTTCGAGATTCAATTGATCACGCCTCCAAGGTCGGAGTTTCCTATATCGCCCAGCCAGGTGGAAGCGTTCAAGATGAGCAGGTCACGGAGGCCTGCAACGAATACGATATGGCCATGTGTCTCACTGGGGTTCGCTTGTTTCATCATTAGTTTATTCGCCAAATTTGTTTTTGGTTTATTCTCTCACCCTTTTGCTGCATGCGCAGTACCGGAAAACATTGCTGCACAAGGAGGTATGCGAGTCTCACTGGCACTACTACTAGTAACAACGAAAAGCTGAAATATCTGATTTATGAGGACTTTTACCTATGGCGTCCAAGGGATTGTTTAGTCACAACTACATCAAACCCATGAAAAATCAATCAATTAGTATTCGTACACTCCGTTCCGGCTTGATAATTACTGTACTCTTTTAGCTTGGAATGTCTATTTCATTTCACGTGTACTGCGGCAACGTAACCCTTTATCAAAATGCACACAAAAGGATCCGACAGATGGTCTCCATTTTCTTCCTATGTATCCAATTACTTGGATTCACTCATGTTGGCACGCAACTACAGGGACCAAAATGTTGGTATCAAAACAGTGACACCCAATAATAGGACGAGACATGGTTGATCACAACTTTATTACACTCGGAAAGACTTCAGAAGCCAACGGTTGGTAGTGGTAAAGTGTCGGAGCGCCACCCGTGTGCAAAAAAAGGACATTGGCGCCAGAAGGAAAGAAACCTTTCCGAACCAAATCCAAAAATCCAGAAGCTGCTTTTCCAGAATAGACAGGATCAAGCAAAATACCTTCCGTCCTGGCAAACAAAGTAACAGCTTCTTCCATTTCCTTGGTCGGCAAGGAATATCCAGGCCCAACATAATCATCATAAACCGTGACAGCATCGCGAGGCAATTTGAGAGTTATATCACTACCAAGAACATGTTGGTACGTTTTCTGAGCAAGATCATGGATATGTTCCGTCTGCATGGCCTTTGGGTGACGAGTACTAATGCCGAGAATTGGAATATCACAACGGAGCGCTGTCATACCGGCTACCAAGCCAGAATGTGTTTCCCCACTTCCTGATGCGGTAACAATGGCGTCAAACCGTGGTAGTCGTTCCTGGAACATTTGATACTGATTTAGAAAGGCAAATCAATGATGAGAAAAAAATGTATTCAATTAAATTAGATTAAATTAAATGGGGGAAGATGTGACAGGCCAAATGCATATGGAAAGTCTTGGATAACACAAACATTCAAAAAAGTACGTTAAAATCACTTACCTGGATTTCCTGGGCACAGGCACAATATCCCAGAGCACCCGTTTCGTTGCTTGCTCCACCTGGGCAAATATACACGTTGCGTCCTTCCGCTTTCAATGCCTGGGCAACTTCCTCCATTTTTGCGGTAGCTTCTCCCATTCCCACTTTATGAATTTGTTCAACTCCCAACAAATGAAACAAGTAATTGTTTCCCGATGCCGATTCCTTGTAGGATTGGGGAACACGTTCTTCAATGACCATGACACACTTGAGTCCTTCCTTGACACAGGCACTGAGTGTCAACCGACAATGATTGGACTGAACCGCACCGCACGTGATAATGGTATCGGCACCTTGCGACAGTGCATCCGCCATGACAAATTCCAACTTGCGTGTTTTATTTCCTCCGCCCGTTAAACCGAGCATGTCATCTCGCTTAATCCATAAATTCACCTCCGAATTGACGGCTTGTGTTAAGCGAGGCATGAACTCGATGGGAGTTTCATGAGGTGTATATTTTCGACGGGGAAATTTGGTAAGGTCCATGGTAGGTATGATATTTTGTAATTCGTATTTTGCAATCAGCAATCAAATATCAAATAATGGAAGTCAAATAAAAAATAATAAAACTCGTATTAAAATTTTCCTGCAGCATTTTTTTGTCGCACATCTGGATCAAATAATAAAATACAGTAATAATAATAAATAATGTCCGCATTTTTTTTTCATACTACTACTGTACCAGGGTACTAGCAAGTAGTACCAGGTACCCTGATACCAGGTAGTACCAGTAGAGTAGTACTCTGACGTCGAACAGGAAAGACAGTTGTTACTACCGTACTAGCTATCTCTAGTAGTCTAGTGGTAGTAGGGTCTACTGGACTGTAGTAGGGTAGTACCTGGTAGTATTTCAAACGTTACTGGTAGTGGTACGTATTTCTTTCTTTCAATTTCATTGCCTGTCGGCGTGCTTCCTCAAAATCGGAGTGGATGTTGCGGCATGTAATGACCTGTCGTGGCCTGTTTGTTTGCTTCCTCGAAATCGGAGTGGATCTACGAGGTACTACTACTAGCTACCAGGTAGCTAGCTACCGTACCAAGGTAGTACTAGCTAGTACTAGCTAGCTGATATCCCTACTACCTGGTAGCTAGTACCGTACCTGGTAGCAATGAATGACATCACCAATCAAATCTCAAGAAATCCGAGGAAGGAATTTCACGAGAGTTCTTTTTCGGAAGATAAGAACTCTAGAGGCGGAGCAACTACTCTAGATCTAGTAGGAACTTTACATACGGCCTTGGTGATGCTCATTTTTTGCACAAATTCGCATTCCCATGAGTGAGGAACTTGAATTCTGGAATTCTGTGACTGCCTGATGGCTGAAGGGTTGATGCTACAGCTTTATCTTGTTGGTGATCGAGTAACAATATTAGCTACCGTACTCCTGAGTAGCTAATGATGAGACTCGTACTACTAGTAGTAGTACTTCTGAATTGATTGTCTTTTCGAATCAATCACTGACTATCACTGTGTGCAGGTTTGTTTTCTACCTTCTACCATCATCAATTTTTGGCCTGCTGCTCTTGTTCTCATAATAACATTACAACAAGAAAAGAAACCTTTGCCATTATTTCAATCCAATAGATAATCGTATAGAGCTGACAAACTTCAATTATCATCTTAGAAGTCGACCACCTTCCAGTCATCATAGCTTTCAAAATAACAAAACATAACCTCACTCAATAAGGATTTTCCTGTCATATACAGCATATGCTCGAGAACGTACCAGCACCGACACCTTTTGATACCAGCAAGCAGCTTCCTCCCTTTGTCACATCCACGCTTTGGAATCACGCTACGTCCGTTTCTCCCAGCTTTCTTCCTGTGTCCGAGAAGAAAGAGACTCTCACTACGCATTTCACGGATACCTATACTTGCAGTCATACGTATACCCATACCCATACCCATATTGAGTCCATCGAACAGACACAGTCGCCGCCTCCAAATAGAAAGAGCAACAGCATGACACGCAAGGAAGAAACTGTCACCACCAAAGAGGACGTCTCTTCTTCTTCCTCGTCCTCTAGCTCCTCTACAACTGCTACCAGCAGCACCAGCACCAGCACTAGTAGCGAACCCTACAAGGAACTAAAGTGGGGTTCGTCAGCACCTCTCTTTATCAATGACAAATTATATGATAGAGAAAACCTGCAGGAACTGCAGCTTCAAGAGAAACAAATTCTTCCTCTTCATGCCGGTCGAACAGCGCTATTAGTGGTTGGTACGTAGCTGGTGATTTTTTTAGTTCTCTGCATGGCGTGGCGTGTGTGTGTGTGTGTGCTTGCTGCGGTAGCATTTGTCTCACCCTTCACTCATTCCTACTTCCACTATCAACAGATGTACAACCCGAATATTGGTCGCAGTGTCCCGCAGTTCGCAAGGATTTTCCCGACTTTCCCAAACACTTGGAACGCCTCGTAGCACAGTGTCGCGCTCAAAGGGCCAAAATAATTTGGGTTCGAGCAGATTATCGCTACGCCCATTCTCCTTGGTTGGTACAATTTGCACGCTTGCATCAAGGACAAATTCCCACCGAAGTGTACAGTGATCCTTCTCAACAAGATCAGGTTGAATGGGAAGACTTTGCCACACCGTTGGGAGGGGAATACGTCATTCCCAAAACGAGTTGGTCCAGTACGCGTCATACAGCTCTGATGGATCTCTTGAAGCAATCTGGAATCGATACTGTATTGGTAGCTGGACTTATTACCAGTGTTTGTGTGCAACATTCCGCCTTTGGTATTTTTGAAGCCGGATATCGAACACTCTTGGTGACGAATGCCTGTGCCGATCGAGGGAAGGCACGTCATGATGCCGCCCTGGCATTGTACGGCGATTACATGTACGAATTGTTGGCGGTCGACGATGTGTGCCAACCCTCCAGTCCTTACTACTTGCAGCCCGCCAAACCCGTTTGGTTGACACCAGATTCGGTCAACAATCTTGTTCAACCGCAATTCTGCAATTCGTTGCAAGACAGCGTCGTCATGGAAGACAACCATATCAAGACGGTTAGCAAGAAGAGTCCATCAACGAATGATGAAAGTCGAAACAATACCGATCCGACAGCCCGAGAGGGTGAAACGACTTTGCGCACTTCCACAGACACGGCCCGTACGAGTACTAGTTCGCTGAGCACTCTTGCCAATCTCAATCCCTCACTGGAAGTGATTGAGGGACCTGTCAACCACGACGTACCTGTCGCTGCCATTCAAGTTGTGAGAGCAAATACCAAGTATGATAGATAGTTGCATAAATACTGAAATCAGATGGAGCAATTTTTGGCGCATCGACAATTGCCGCATCGACAACAGAGATGTCCTCGTGAAGACCGCTGGCTGCATCCATCGTCGGTAGTCATTATCATACAGTATTTTTTTTTTCATCTGCGATGAAAGCGGAACAAGTCCGCAACTTGACAGAGTGGCTAGCTTCCCATAAACAAAACCATAGGTCGATTTTAGAAACCTTTGTACTACTCTAGTAGATATTAGCAGCAGCTACTCGCAGCAGATGGTGCTACACTACCACGCGCATGGTAAAACATATACCCATGTGATAGCCAATGTAGGGTATGAAGCAGAGAGAGTATCGACGCATTTGTGGCAGTGATGGACAAATTATAACACACTCATGTTAAATTTATAAAAATAGGAACAACACGAAGTACCATATTTAATTATTGACAGAGGTAAAAAAAACAATTTGCGGTGTGCCAATCGTTGCAATCGGAGTGACTGCTGGCTTAGCACGATTTTTTAATGAAAAGTGACGCCTGGAAGGCCCTTTTGACAAAGTACAAATACAGGAAGAAAAATGGCAAGGCAAACAGTACAGGCCAGATCCATGTAATGACCACAAACGTGTTGATGACAGTGTTGACCACCAATCGATCGTTAACATGCGGAAAGGCTTCTTCAGGAATAGGCTTCTCCAGAAATCCACACAGAGGCTCCCAACCTTGTTTGACATGTAATTCCAACAATCGTTCCGATGGGATGGTATCTCTGACAAACTCATTCCAACTTTCGAATCCTGCCTCCAGTGTAAGAAGATCATTGTAGAGTTCGGGATGTCCATTTGTGGGCACGTTCAACAGTACTTCCTGAGCGTACGGAGCCAAGACTTTGACTTTGGGTATCCATTTGAACGGACGCTGCGTAGCGCCGAATGCTACTCGATTGATACTGGCAAAGCTACGGGCCCATTTTTGGGTATCCCGTAGCGTCAAAATGACTTTGATATCCGATTGTGTGGCAAGCCATTCCACATAGCTGTGCGTAGTCAAAAAAGCCGAATCGAATCCACGCTGACCCAATTCCTGTGTCCCAACTTCCGTCGAAATACTACCATCCAGCATACCACTCAAAACATCCGCTGTTTGCGGTAGATCATCGTCATGTGCGGGTGTGTATCCCAGTTTCTTGAGTGCCACAACAAAGGAAGTCGTTCCTGTCCGTCCCAGTCCTACCACTACAACTTTCATTGTTTTGGGCTCTCGCTTAAATCTAGGTTGGAACATGGAATCATGAATCCATGTTAATCCCTGCGTAGCTCCCGTGGCCAACTTTGTGGTGGCAGAAGAGGATGCATCAACATTAATAAATTTGGCGTGTGCGACTGTAACGTAGTGACAACCCAGCAGCAACAGGGCTGCTTTCGATTGGTTTGAATTTTGAATGTTTTTGTTTGTTTGTTGGAACAGAGAAGGTTGTGTGGAAGGAAAGAGGAGAGAGGCAGCATTAGAAATATGGTGTGTGTCAGACCGGATATTTGACGGCAGAAAAAACAGATCACAAAACACCAACGGATAGATTGATGGTGATCTGAAGCCATGGGCAGTCGTGTGAAATACTGTATAAAATATAATACTGGATTGCCAATTGCCAACGATTGCTGGAAATAGTCCTGAAATTCACTTCACCACACAAGACACAAGTGCACCAGGCATCGTTCAGTATCATCTTTTACAGATTGATTGTGTCCTTGGTTCTCCCAGGCTGTCCACTTTATGTAGTCACATTACATTTGTGATGTAGACGTACTGGTGCAACTGGTTCAATATTCCAATGATGACAACCCGTAAAATATTCAAAGGCTCTTTGCAAACAAGGTAGTATCAATTAACAACAACGGCTTTCAAAAAACATACCGGTAAAGGATAATCGTATTAAATTGGAGCTCATGGTGTTCTGTGCAAATTCAGGAATTATCCTGATAAAAAGCCGCCGGAGTAATATTATTATTATGTACTGTACGAAGTACCACTTCTTTAATCAGATGATTACAGTAGGTTTTTGCAGGTTTGCTTCTGCTGCTGATCAAAAAAGTGGTCGGGTGAGGTTCACATACATTACCTGGTATTACCGGTATTATAGAATTCGAACAACTCTGTAACATTTTGCGTTGGCATTTTTTGATGGATTTCGACTGAGGACTTCATTCATTTTTTGAACAGGCTGGCTCGTCAATTCTGTCAATCAAGTGTCAGAAAGTCCTTTGATTTCACAGTCGATTACCGTACGTAGCCAGTACCTATTGTATCTTGTAAAATTACTCGAGTACTACTAGTGTACGGTACTCAGTAGCGTTATCTAATCGTACCCAAGGAGTACATAGGAGACGTACTACTACTAGGTACTGTAGTGCGCAACTACTATCCTTGACAAACATTTCTGTACCAGGTACAGTACTGCCTCGAGTACCAGATGTTAGTATTATGATACTCGAGTGCGTATTACTTTCGCTTGACAGCAGCAGTCCCAGATCAAATAATTATTGACAGATCACTTGGTAGTACGGTAGTCATGCAAAATATGGTTCAAAATATCATTGTTGTCCTTGATTTTTTTTTAAAAGATTATTGCCTGGAGTCTTTATCCTTCACCCTACTGCGACATGATCATCCCTCAAAATAAAGTTGTTATTACTACCTGGTACGGTACTTGTAAAATACCACCAAAAGCCAAAAACCATAGTTTAGTAGACTAGTCTAGTCTATGTTGGCGAAAGTGCCTAACCCAGTGGTTAAAAAGCCTACGTTGACAGGCACTAGTACTACTAGTAGTATCTAGTAGAACTGATATCAAGTAGTGAGATCAGAGCCCTCTCACTTTAGTCTAGTACTAGTACCATACTAGTAGTACCTGGTATTACGTATCAGTCGAACAATGAAACAAAAACCATGCACATCTCTCATTGCAGAGAGTTTGTCGTCCTGTTAGAGATAGTTCTTCTCATCTTTGTAGCATGGTTCAGAATGCAACTTTTGTTGATTCAATAGATTGATATGAAGTGGTACTGTGCGTGCCTGTGCTGCACGTTATACAAGACGACAGATAGTGCTGCGTGCTACGTGCTACATCAATTATCAATACCTACTGAAATTTTTACATTTTTACTTGATCTGCAGCAGCAAAGACTGATGGACTTCCCAAACAGAAAGAATGAAATTTTTCATCGAGTCTTTGCCGTTGCCATATCTGTTAGTATGTTGTTGATGCAGAGTTCTCCCAATCGCATTTGAGTCGAACACAATATAGGTGTCTCCATTCCAGAGTTTTCCGTTGCTCACAACACGAATAGGAAGGCTGCGATTGGACCGATTGGACCTAGCAGTGCTGCTACCTCGAAAAGTGGTGCTATTGCTTGCTTGAGTAGTTACCTGGTACTAGCTTGTAGTAGTAGATAGTAGTAGTAGCTACTGTTAGCTACGGTACCTGGTAGGTCTCTACTACCACTACGTACTCGCGTCGAGGAACCAACAATAGTAGACTAGACTACAGTACTGCCGGAGGGTGCTTAATTTGTTGTTGACCAGCAGTAGTAGTCGTATTTATAGCGCCCGCACAGCTTAGTAGCTACATTTGCCCGGAACAGTATTTGCTTATACTCACAGTGGCGAAGAGTGGGACCAAAAAGACTTCTTCATGAATGCTATCATGACTTCTGTACTCATATGTGGAGAGTAAAATGAAAAGACATTTGGCAGGAGCTATTTGTGCGCTTCATATCTGGCAGAGATAAAAATCTAATCTTGATCGTCGCAAACTCAGTAAACCAGTCTACTGCCTGGTAGCTATCAACTTGAGCTAGCTCTACCGGTAGAGAAACTAGCAGCTAGAGAGGAAACAATGTTCCTATCGCATGCACAGAGCGTTCAGTTTGCAAGATTGAACTTAATAATCGACTGTAGTAATCCAAGAAACCAAGTCAAGTTAGGTTGCTACTCTAGTATATTCGAGCTGGTACGTAACAAGAGGAAAACGACGGAACTAAAATAGTTGCAGCATAAAACTTGAGAATAGCGGTTCGAAAAAGCAAAGAATGATGTCCTCTTTCCAACGACTACTACTATTCCTGATCGTCTTGCTGTATCAAACACTAGAAGTTCAAGGACTTCCTTCACTACAGACGACACGTCAAGTGTATCGTCATCAACGCCAGCTACAACAAGAATGTACCGACAACACTCAGATTGTTAATTTGAGTTTGGATCTGCACGTGAGTGACAGCAGTAAAGATTTGGAAGAAGCATCGTGCGAGGACGAAATCAACGCCAAGATTTCGCAAGTCCTGAATGACAATTTTCCTAACGTTGTGAGTGATTGGCAGGGAACGGCTAGATTTGGAACGTACCGAACGGATGTAACCCAAGCCAACTGTCCTCCACCGACAGATGCTTCTGCGTGTAATACTGATACTACTACTTGTCGAAGAGGATGTTTACAAGTCACTACCACAGATTGTGGAACATCTTCCTTTACCAATTGGATCAGTCTGTCAGACGTTTTACAAGCGGAACTGCTTACCGTGTCCTGCCTGCAGGGTACCTCTCCTTCCAACCTGCAAGTAATAATGCAAGTCGATGATCCCTCAATGACCGACTTTATCATTACAGAAGTACAAGGCACCGATGATGGAGACGACGAAATAGAAGAGTTAACGCCAACCTTTAGTCCGACGTTTGAGTTTACGACAGTTCCGACCATGGTACCTACTGCAGTGTCTTTGTCTTTAGGAGCTACGGTAGCCGGTGCTACTGTCACGCGTGGACCCCGTCCTCTCGGTTCACCTGCTTTCACCCGTGCTCCTAGAGTAGGAGCAGGATCCGTTACGCGATCTCCCTCACACTTCTTACCGCGAACAGCGAATGAAATTGATGATAACGACAAGAAGAAGGAACAACGAAATGGTAACAACAACAACAACATCAACAATCAGGAAGGTGTGTGCACTGAAAATGCCGTCATGTACAGCGTAGCCGTTGATTTGCAAATCAACGGCAATCGCGGACACACCTGTACGAACGAGGACAGTGTAAGCACCATCTCGAATGCCATTACGACTGCCATGAACAACAAGTTTACGACCGTGGTACCCGATTGGCAAGGAAGTGTTGGGTTTGCCTTTCTTACTTTTGATGCCTCCCAAGATGTTCTGAATGCATCGCCAGGTGGAACACGAGGACGCCGTCGTCGTCTTCGTCAACTTCTGGGTGCTACTGCTGATGCTGGACAACAACAAAAGCAGATGCACCGTGCCTTGCAAGGTTCTTGTCCTGATCGCAGTGATAATATCGCATGTACGGCCGACTACTGTCGTTGGGGATGTATGTTGGCACCTTCCACGACGTGCGGCATCAACAGTCTTACAAATTGGGTGAATTTAGGTGACGTCGTCAAGGAAGCTCTTCAACAACTTGATGATCCTTGTCTAGGAAATACAGACGAGATTCAAGTGAACCTCGTTGTTGTGGATCCAAATCAAGAAGAAAACGAGAATGGTGCTTTTGCCAACGAAGAAACTACTCGTAGTGTCGAGGGAGCCAAGACCTTGGAAGATATGATGGATATCATGCTGGCTCCTGCCAGAGAAGAAGCAAACTCGGATGCTAACGAGGAAAATGCGCAAGCACCATCCTCCTCCTTTCCGCCCTCCAAGGAGCTAGAGATCAAATCCGAGCTCATCTTTACCTTTTTCGAAGGACAAGGTCGGCTTCCGACGCAAGTTGAAGTGGCACAGGTTGAACAGGAATCAAAAGCATTCTTTTCCGCGGCTCTGGAGAACCATCCAAACCTTGGTAGTGTCTTCCAGACTCTCGAATTTCGTCAGGTTACGCCCAAATACGATGCGACTGCCAATCCTGATGAATTTGTTTTGGAATTTATCACATCCGTACACGTGAACGAAGATTCTCCTGTTAAAGCGTATGAGTCTGCCAAGGCCATTGCCGATTCGGATTTCAAAAAATACATATTGGACTACATTCGTGTCAACGACTTGGCCGAATTTCACGATATCTTCAAGATATTTTTCCGTGGTAGGACCAGTGCCAATTAAAGAAAAGCCCAAAAGATAAACACATATACGCAATTCATAGATAGAAAAAGAAGTTATTTTTAATACAGTCCAATTTCTCTTGTAAACCAAACAATAGTACTACCAAACCATTTTGATGTCAAAAACTCAAATCAATTTACAAATCCATCTGCTTGAATAGAGTAGAGACTAGACTACTCCAGCTTGGTGGGCAAAAGAGCTACTTCTCGAGTAAACCAGTACTCGTCCAATAGGAAGAATGAGACCAATGTTGTATTTTGGATTTGATGGTGGTACATCCCAGTAGCGTTATCTGTACCATAGATTTTGCCATTGTACATGATCCATTTTTCAGTACCAGTCTAAACAGAGGACCATGGTGATATTGGACCTACTTCAGTACCATACTCAGTCTTATGAATCAGCCAGGGGCTTTACTCGTACCTCGTACTCCTACCCACATTTTCTACTGAAGCGACTGGAGCCTGGAGCCACTGGAGCAAGCCACTGGAACAACTGCCACTGCTTGAGCTACCATTGAAGATGATCGACAGCCAGCCACTGGAGCCACTGGAGATGATCGACAGCCAGTCCCTGGAGCCACTGGAAGCAACAACAGCCAATGGAGACCAGCAATTGACAGGCGCCGCTGCAGCTGCCAGTACTCTACCACTCGGAGGTACACACTGGAACGACACCAACCACTGGAGCGGCTACTGGAGAAACCACCGGTTCCAAAAAGCGGGAAATGACTGTTAAATCGTCAAACATTTCTTGGCTTGCCAGCGATATTTTACCAGCTACTAAGTAGTAGATAGTCGCGGAAGCCCATTCTTTTTTAGTAGTATGTTGAAGCTAATTTCAAAAAATTCCAGGTCTATTATTCACTTGCAAATTTGTGAAATGAATCAAACAAATAGATCTATTTTCATTATTGAATAATGATAATGAAGCAGATTTAAATAGAGTAATAAATAATCATATCGCCGTGCTTATTAACAAATCTTTTGCTTCTACCAAAATAAATGCTGCACCTATTGCTAAGAACCTCCTCACCTCCTCGGCTTGATACAGTACCAAAGATAACATGAAATTATAATTTTTTCATTAGAATGACCGAAAGTAGACCTTCACGCCACCAACATGTGCTTTTTTTTCTAGTTGCACTTCTGCCAATTTGCAGCTGCGGCGCGCTTCAAGGATTCGCCTCATCCTCATCATCGTTATCGATTTTTCCCATCTCTAACGTATTTTGCACTCGCCATCGCCACCGCAATTGCCTTGACCATTACCTTCAACCACCATCATTGTATCGTCCTTCGCGGCTTTGTATGAATTATTATCCATCGGTAGATGACGATGACAATGCCGTAATAGTTCAACCGATCAAACCTAGTACTACTAGCAATAAGAGTGCAACATCTGAGCACGAGAATGCTCCTAGAGAACTTCGGCTTGGTTCAATGGGAAGTCTTGAAGTCTTGGCCATTGCTGTGAGTCTCTTTTTTGTTGCAACTGTTTTGGTTTCAGGCGATGCTCTCTTTGCTCCTACAACTATGACAACAACGAGTGTCCCCAAAATCAATGCCGACGAAGTTTTACAAACGGATTTTTTACGAAACGAAAACTCCGTTTCCTTTGATGACTAAATCTGTAGATCACTGTCAATAAATGCAGCCATTATACTTTTTCTTTTTTTGACATGACTTGCTAGGTACTGTAATCCAGTAATATGTAGTTAATATGTAGAGCACATAACTAGTTCCCCGTTTGGCTCTTATTCTTAGTTACTCAATTTTTTGGTTATCTTGCTTGCCATGCTAAGTTGTGTATTACAAGCATTTGTCTTTGCTTGTTCCACATCCGATACAGAAACGAAATTTGGCAGCATTTTTCGTGCAGTGGCACAATTGACATTCCCATTTGACAGAGTGACCACAAGCATCACAATATGAGTGGTGACCCTCAACGGTTTCACCACAGCAACACTTCCAACAAGCCGCCGACGAAGCGGATGATGATGATGACGACGACGACGAAAATGCTAATGGCGGTAAGGACACTGTCGCATTGTTGTTATTGTTGTTGCCGTTGCCGTTGCTATTGGTGCAGGCGGTCGTTCTGGGGTCACTGCCTGCTTGGGAGCATTCCAGCCCATTACTTGAGGAAGAAACAGGTATTTGCATCATCTTTTCGCTAAGCACATTGGCATCAAAACTGGTAGATGACACGTTGCTGCTTTCCAAGCGCGATGAATCGTTGCAGCAAGTTGCCGTATCTTGATTTGTATTGGTTCCAATTGACGTGGAATTGGAAAGACGTTCCGTGGTCGGACGACGACGACAGCAGGAAGTGGGACGTTTTGAACTCCGCCTTACCGATCCTTTCGGTCTTTGGGTCGATAAATTATGATGGTCACCAGAAACAATAGAAAAGGATTGTTTGGGCGTTACGGATGTACTTCTCCCTCGTCGTCTATCATTACCATTACTGTCACCGTTGCCTCCGCCATCTTCAAGACAGATGGATTGCTTGGTCGTATTGTGCGAAGGTGGTGTCACGGAAACACTGCGGTCGCGGTTTTGTCGTTTTCCTGTACTACGCCTTTTTTGAGAAGAAGATATCTTGCTCGCCACGTCTTCCGCTGAACTGCGTCCTCGTCGTGATGATCGACAAGTGCTGCGCTGCTTGTTTCCACTTTCCCGATTGTCGCTTGATCGATGACGTCTCGTTTTTGTCGTCGCGTGAATACCTTCGTTGCTACTAGCACCCGCTTCTAGGGATGCAGCATCAGCTGCATTTATACTCAAGCCAATGCGGCGTCGTTCACAGTGGTACTCCTTTCGCGAACTCACGGACAAGGTACGCACCAGTCCTCGTTGTGGTGGTGGAATACCTCTTTCCCTGTCTGCGATTTTATTTTTAGAGGTCTCTGTTGTGGCCTTATTGCTACTCCTTTGCTGTCGTAAGCTTTCACTTTTACCACCGCCACCGCCATCGGGTCTATTAGGGTGAACATCATGCGAGGACTTGCTATCTCTGTAGCTGTTGCTGCTAATGTTGTTGATCCCCCTAGGCGTAGAAGGACACGGGCTATCACTCGTTGACTTGGTTCGTCTCAACTTAATACCTTGATGATGAATACCACTACTTGGTCTATCACTGGTGGAATGGCGATGTTTGTTGTGGGGCGATGGCAACTTGACTGATCCAGAACTGCTTTGTTTGAACGGTTCTCTTTGCAGTGTTCTGATTTCCGACTCGTTCGAGCTATTGTGCGTAGCATCGTCAACGGATACTATTGAACGTTGTTTGTCGTCATCTTGTGTTACAGCAGCAATTCCAAGGTGTGCGTCTCCTTGACTCTTCTCGTCTGTTTTGTGATCAGCTGCTCCAGCTCCAGCTACGACTTCGATGAGTCCTGTATCACTATCTATACGGTCAAGTTTGGGCTTGAAGGTCTGGGAAATCTTCTTTTTCGCTCTGCGCATGGGAGTCGTAATGGCGTTGCCTAATGCTTTCATAGAGTTTCTTCGTTTCATTAATCCACGTCGTGTCGACTCTTGCTGCTGCTGCTGCTGCTGCTGCTGCTGCTGTAGTAGTTCCTCAAAGGGATCCTCTAAATCAGCATGTGCGGTACTACAAGTAGTAGTAACAGAAGTGGCACTGCTAGTAGTAGAAGGAGTGTCAACTGGGAACACTTTTTCGTTGGAATTGGTTGACGTTAAAACGTTGGGACCGAGATTCATCTTCGGTTGCCGCGCTGTATCTACAATCATCATCTTCGTATAGGGCTAAACAAATCACAAATGAGGCTTGAATATTACTACTACTAGCTCTTGGAGTTGTTGTAGATCTAGTTGTTATAGCTGTTGTTGTTGATTGTTGTTGTACTAGGTAACAGGAGAAACCAGATTGGGGATGAGTGCGAAAGATGATTGACGCGGAGCTTTTTATTACTGGTGTATTACCTTATCACTGGTAGGTACCGGTAATTTGACATTCAATTTTTTTTTTGTAGGTATCGGTAAGTTGTTATTTATTTTTGTGTGTGCCCCTCGACTGTCCTTCACTAGCTAGTTTGGATCTCCACTTTACGGACGTGAAGAATTTTTATTTTTGTGTGGGAGTTCATACACTGGAGTTGCGTACTTGCTACAGTACCAGGTAGAGTACTATTATTGATTTAGGCTTCAATGACCTTCCAAGACCTTCGTTAAATATTTACGAATGGCCTTTAAGATTCAACAAACCAGTGAGATTGGAAGTCTGATAGCCTACTATAGTTGTCTGGTACACATCAACGAATTTAAAGTCATTCGGTTGACAAAAAAGACCGGCAATCGACCAAAATCAAAAATGCTAAAGTACAATTATTGTTGTGGTCTTTGTTTCTGAAATACCAGTAGCAGTAGATAGTATCGTCTACTACCACTACGTACCTAGTATGGTACTCTACAGTATTTTAATCGTCGGAGCTAGTGATAGTAATAGTACCACTCTTCGAGTCCTCATGATGATAATATTTACTGAATCGACGATGCCAAAACAAGACCATTTTAGCAACAATGACTACTACCAGGTAGTAGTAGTAGTACGCAGCTCGCGCTCGAGTAGCTACTAACCACGGAACACAAATTCTACTTCCGCAAAAATTTCCTTTTGTTTGGGAAATATCTCAACGGGAGAAATCAGTAGATAGAGCTTGCTTGAGATTTAGATAAAGCAAGGGTACTAGTAAGCTATAAAAATGAATGGGAACAAGATCTCAATGGTATGGTGTAGCAAAAGACACTTATAGTACTTTCACACATGACGTGTCCTAGTGTTTGCATTGTTGCGTCATGCTCCTTTTAGGCATTCCTACTTTAATCAATACAGAGCACTGAGAATCTGAAGTACTATTTGTAAAAATACAGCTAAAAGATCAATCGCTTTACTAAGATAGCTTTCAAAATTCTATTCAAGTTTTGTAACAGGCTAATAAAGCCAATTTTCAGAAGAATCCCCAAGAATTATTTACCAGGAAAAGTCAACCAAGGAAGGTCCGCTCCAAGCATTGCCTTTCCCAATCAAAGATTTCGCATAGTTGACAAACTTTTTACCAGCTTGCACATGCAATTCATCGTCTGCGAGCGGCAAAATATCAAAACTTTTAGAGTAACCGAGAATAGCGTTGGCAGCTTCTTTGCCCGTGACGAAAGCTTTCTCCTGCGACCAAGATCCATGCCGAGAGCGTACAATGTCACCGGCAAAGTACAGATTGGATATCGATTCGGATTGCGTGTCGGGCATGTCCTTGTAGGAACCAGGATAATACCAGTTGACTCCCTGCGGTAATCGAACAATGGCTGCGTCCACAACGCTTGCTTTCGAGCATTCCACCAGAATTTGGTCTAAGTCTCGTTTCGCTTTGGTTACAATATCTTCGTCACTTAAAACGAGAAGTTTGGAAGCATAATAATAGTCAACTTCGATGACAGAACCAGGTGCACCAGCTACAGTAGATGCATCATTTCCGTGCAGTCCCTTGATATCAAAGACCGTCATACCTACTCCGTCATCGAAGCCCCAGCAAGCGTTGGCGGTATAAGGAATATCTACTTCTTGGTCTAGAAAAAGACGGGTTGCCAGTACACTCGTGCCACGCAGATTGGCAAATCTAGCCAGGTCAGGGAATTGAGACAGTTCTGGACAGTAGGTAACAAAATTGTTGAGGGCCTTTGCACCCACGGCAAAGACAACATCATCGACCTCTAGCTCGAGGTCCACCTTTGGTTCTTCATTCTTAGATGGCTGCTGTTTGGCCTTGACGCGAGTAATGCAATTTGTTGTGTTGTTTATTTCGAACCCAGTCACTTGTGTCGATGTTTGAAATTGAACACCAGCTTCTCTCATAGTTTGAAGCCAAGGTTCAAAAATAACTTGTCCGATATTACCCCGACACCACTGGACATCAAAGGCATTTTGACTTTGCAATACGAAAAAGTAGGCCATCCCCAGAGCCGCCGCAGCACTGCACTCGGCACCTGGGGCGAACAATCCCGTTAAAATCATTGGTTCGAAGGCTTCGTCGTAGCATCTTTTGCTGACTCCTAATTTGATGCAAAGGTCTCGAAAGGACACTTGATCGTATCGTGCCCACGCCTCGGGAGAATCGTCAAATTCAGAAAATGCCAGAACCAATGGAAATGCTGTAATGCGATCCCAAAGTGGTAGCTTGAGAAATCGCGTAAAGGTAGCCTGTGCCAATCCTGTCGGAAGTTGCAGAGCTTGGTCTCGGTAGACCGGCCACACAGCCTCGAGACCTGCGGGTGAATATTGGCCCTGCTCGGCAAATTCTGTCAGCGCCGACTCTAACGTCAAGCCAGGAATTTCTTGATCGAGTAATTTGTAAATGTTACGATAATTTTGCCAGAAGCCGTGCTGTCCCGCTTCGGCGGGCCGTTTGCCGGACGTTGTAGTAAAGCCATCGCGTACAAGACCACCCACTTTTGGTGAAGCTTCGACCAGAGTCACTTGAACGTTGGGGTCTTTGGACAAAGTGTGTGCTGCCGACAATCCTCCCCAACCGGCTCCAATGACAACAACTTTGCGTTTCGTATTGGTGGGATCACCTGTTTGATTTTTATCAATTTTGACGGTGCCGTTTTCGTCGTCGTCATTCTCGTCAAAGTCCTTATTGACAGAATCATCGTTTGTAGGCGTTCTTTTGGGATCCTCTTCATTACCGTTGCTATCCTTGTTTTTTGATGTGCTCTTCTCTTTAGAACTTTCTTTTTTTGCTTCGACTGTGTGCGTGCTAACGACTGGAAGGCTGGTTGCATCCTGGATTGATCTTTTACCAAAGTGATTGCTTCTATTGGTAGGTCTCGCCGTCTTCAGCACGCCTGGGCGACTGAAGGAAAGCCTTGTGTGTGCAGGAATCGCCGTGAATCCTGTTCCATTTTGAAAACTTAGGAAAGTGATGCCTGCTGTCAAGATTACCCTTAATATCGTCATCATTTTTGCAAGCACTTGCTAGAGTACTAGTAGTACTTTTTAGGATTCCTCATCTCATTCCTTACAGGTAGTCGAGAAAAGTCTAGTCGTCTACTCTACTAGACCTACTAGCTAGAGGGTCTGTTGTCTGAACTTTTGCATGATTTTTTTGGTCATCACTGACTGGATTTTTAATGACGTCATAGATCATGAGCGCGCACAGCTGATCCCGTCAGAAATTGCGTTCGCTACCACTAGCTAGTAGTCTAATACTATTTAGTAGTAGCTACTAGTGCCGGCAGTTCCCCATGGTCATAGTAGCCATTCAAACCCGACGAGCTCACCTGTTCTGATCCTATGGTCACCACTCGTACCGAACCTCTCCAATTTCTATTTAATGCCATTTCAAGCAGAATTTGAGGTTGAGGAGTCTTTGGATTTTTACTACTGCTGGTCACACACCGTAAGCGGTGACTAATACCGTTCCCTAGCAGCTTAAGCTTGAATTCCAAGCCTACTACAATGCCATCGATGGTGGCGTGGCGATTATTTTTCATCATGAAATCTACTAGTCTACTCCGACAAGCCTCCTGATCGTGATAAAATGATCGATCCCTATGGAAAGATATTTTATTTACTACAGTAGACCTACTTGAGTATTATTTTCATCCGGGATAATTAGTGCCAGCTAGGTACTACAGTAGTACGAGTGGTAGTAAAATCAGTTCAATGACTGACATTATTTTTTGTACTAGACCTAGTACTACAAAAGAAATCTTCCTCGGTTGCCGACGACAGAGCGAGCTGTGAGAACGGCTATAAACCTGAGACAAGGAATCTTCTACCAGGTATTTATTAATTAGCTGCACCTGCATACTCGGGCATTAGAGTCCATAATATTATTATTAATAATTGGACGGTATCATAGTAGTAGTGGCTGCTACTAGTAGTGGCTGCTAGTGTAGTTCTTGTACTTGGTTGCAAGCAAAGCATCATAAAACGTTTCAGCGAAGTGGATTTGATCGTATTTTATGTAGGCATACACATGTATTTTTTAGCAATCGCGTAAGAACAAGGAAATAAAGTCGGTCATAACGATCTTCCCCATCCTTAAACACGTTACTTAAAAATTTTGGATGGGTCGGTCATGTTTACGTAGAAGATCAAGAATACGATTTGTGCGAAAGGTACGGTAGCGATCCGTACGTAGTACCAAGGTACTCTACCTGGTACTTGTAAAAAGCAAGATCTTTTTTTTTCCATCAACTATCGTCTATCGTCTCTCCTTTTATTCTCATAATTTTAAAAGTAAGGCTTTCGAACGAAAAATTCATTTTAGAATTGACCAACAAAACAATTCACGAAATGAAACTTTCCAATTTGAGTTCCTTTCTTTTGTTCGTGGCGCTGGCAGCCTCTGGTAAGAACTTTTCTGTTGATGCTCGAGTGGTTGTGGCCCAGGACAATTACGACAATGCCAAAAATATCAGAGGTGCTACATCTGCATCTAGTCATGGTGCTACTGGTGCTGCCATTCAATTTCGTGGACTTGGAAGCTGTGATCAGCATCTCCGTCCCAAAAAAGACGATTTTGACAATGATGATGGTGTTGATGGCGAGGAATCTGATGATGTTGGTAGTGATGATTCTTATGATGACGATTATGCTACCTCATTCACCTCTAGATCTACCCCTCAACAATCAAAGAGACTGTTGGGCAGTAAGAGCAAAAGCAGGAGTGACGACGATGCACTAAGATTCGATGATGACGGAAGATTTGATGACGCAAGGCCAATGAGAATGCGCATGCGGATGCGGATGCGCATGAATATTGGGGCCACGGCGCCCCCTCGTGATGGAGTTAGTCCCACAGTAACGCCGAACAACAACACGACGACAGCTCCTTCGATTCCTATTGTGCCGACCATTTCGTCCGCTCCATCTCTATCCGCAATGCCCTCGAGTGTTCCATCCCTTTCCAACGCTCCTAGTACTTCGGCTGTCCCCACTGGATTGACATCAGCTCCAAGCTCGGCAACACCGAATGCCGCACCTGCTGCAGCACCTGCTGCCGCGCCTGCTGCTTTTCCTACTCGTACTCGTGCTCCTGCACAACTCCGACGTATGATGATGCGAATGAGGATGCGCATCCGCCCCGCCTTTAATAGCAAGGGCAGTAAGAGCGGCATGGGTCGTGGTGATGACGCCAGGAACGACCGCAACATCCAATTCCGAATTAGTGGACAATTGGAATATACCTTTTTCCCTGGAACTGGAAACGAGCCATTTAACAGCGAGATTATTGCTCTTGTCGACGCCACGGAAGAATTTTATTTGGATAACTTTGACAGTTTTCCACTGACAGCAGCGGCCCCCATTTTGGATTTCCGGATGCGTAATATTCGGTCGGAATATGCTCCTGGTGGAGATTTAGATCGATTTGTTTTGACGTTTCGGGGCATCGCTGTGGCACCTGCATCTGCACCTCTTCGATTGGACTCAACGGACATTGCCCGCATCATGGCCGATGCCAATTATGCCTCATACATTCAGAATTATGTCTATGAATTGGAACCATTCACCACCAACCAGTTCTTCCAAACCAATGAAGTTTTCTTTACAGGCTCTCCGAACGAAGCATTCTTCTAAGTTTAGATAGTGCAGGAACCGCAAGGGTTGGATTGACAGAATAATTAGTATTAATGGAGGAAAGGATGACAAGAAAACTGTAAAATACTTATGTCTTCCAAATGATATTTACACATTTTTTGACAGAAAAGAGAAATTAGAGTTAGATATAGACATGATCTGTAATGCAAACCCATTGAGAGCCAAAGAACCCTGTGTTATCCTCTTCGATCAGCCTCCTCTGCGCATGGCATTAGTATCAATGTTTGTGTTGTGCTCATCTTCTAAGGTATCGCCAATTAGGTATTAAAGACGACTCGTGAAAAAAAAACGTTTTTCGCTGACGATCTACCGTTGTTGGCTACGAGAGTAGATGACCTGTGCAAAGTTTGTACCAGGCTAAGCTCACAGGAAACTCGTAATTGTGCGTACAAAAGGCTGTATTACCAGCAACAATAGATCAGACGATCACCGGAAGTGACCACCGGAATCAGCTTGTGAAGGCTGTTGAATGAGTTAGCTAGATACTGCACGGATGGACAAGAACAAGTCGACGGATTTGCGTACGAAGCGAGTCTACAGAAATAAGTATACGGGAGTCCACCGAGGTGCGTTCCTTGGAGGTGCGGAATGATGGAGGTAGTTGCAGTCGAGGTGCGAAACGAAACAAGGTGCGTCTGGAGCGGTAGAGGTACGAATCGTCGTAGGTATGCGACCATTGAGGTGCGAACGACCACGACCATTGAGGTGTGGACCTGGTTGTTACGACTGAGGTGCGCAGGTAGGACGGTAGGACCGAGGTGTGAACCGAAAGTATAGCCGGAACTAGAAGTTAGAAGTGTTAGTCCTGGCTTTATCTCATTAGGTTTCCCTTCTTCCTTTACAGATCACTGATTCAACAAAGCTGCCAATGACAATATCCACGACAACAGACTCGACAGACTCGGCATTGAACTCATGGATGCACAAATTGCCAGAAATGAAGTCCTATGAAGAGTTTTCGACTAGCTAGGTGTTACCTGCTGCTCTACTTCATCTGGCTGAACTAAAACGATGGAGTTAGGGTTAGGATCTGTCTCGAACCCATAACCCAATGTGCCTGTGAATATTGGCTAAGACTCGCTCTACTACTACCTTGTAGCTACTACTAGCTAGTAGTAGCTAGTAGTAGTAGCAGTCTACTAGAGTAGCTAGAGAGGTCGGTCTACTAGCTAGTCTACTACCCCCGTGTATTAGCTAGCGAGTGGTAGTCTATTAGCTAGTGTACTACTAGTAGCTACTACTAGCTAGCTGCTAGCTAGTAGTCTTTACTACTAGCTACTCGGAGTAGCTAGTACTAGTAGTAGTCTAATACAGTATTTTTTTATTTTGCAATCAATTCTTTTCATGCAATTAATCAAGTAGTCTAGTTTTTCACACAGAATGCCCAGGCGCAAAACGTACATCTACTTTCCTTTTACTATTTTCACATTTATTTTTAGTGTCCGAATCTTAACATTGAAGCTGCTTCCAGTCGAAAAGAAATTGCTTGGCCGTCAACACACAGGTACGACGACGGTACGACTGCCCCATCGATTTATTAAAATAGAAAGAATATATGCTGCAGTCTGCAGTCACACGTCAAATGTCCAACAATGTCCACAAAAACAAAAACACCAACCAGTACTGCCGCAATGACAACTCAAGAGATTATTGATTTGGATCAGAAGCATGTTTGGCATCCGTATGCTGCCATGCCGAATGCTGTTCCCTGTTATCCGGTCCAGTCGGCAAACGGCGTAGAGCTGACACTGACGGATGGACGCACTTTGATCGATGGAATGTCGAGTTGGTGGGCTGCCATTCACGGATACAATCATCCCGTGTTGAACACAGCAATGCATGACCAAATATCTCGAATGTCTCACGTCATGTTTGGTGGGTTAACACACGAACCAGCCGTATTGTTGGCTCAAAAATTGGTCGAAATTACTCCTTCGTCCTTGCAGCACGTGTTTTACTGTGATTCGGGATCGGTGGCCATTGAAGTGGCCATGAAAATGGCGTTACAGTACTGGTACAATCTGAATCAACAGCAATCCAACAGTGGCAATAGCAAAACGAAGAAGACGAAATTTCTTACCATTCGAGGAGGATATCACGGAGATACCTTTCAGGCCATGAGTGTTTGTGATCCCGTCAATGGGATGCACCATTTATTTTCAAACGTCTTGCAAGGACAAATTTTTGTACCACGACCTGAAATACCGTACCATACAGATAAAGCCTGGTGTGACAGTGACATCGAACCACTTCGTCGGCACTTGGAAGATCAACACGATCAAGTAGCCGCCGTTATATTAGAGCCAATTGTACAAGGTGCCGGAGGGATGCGATTTTACCATCCCGAATATCTCATGCGCGTCCGAGCACTGTGTGACGAGTACAATGTATTACTGATTTTGGACGAAATTGCGACAGGATTCGGACGGACTGGTAAATTGTTTGCATCGGAACATTCTGCCATTGAACCGGATATATTGTGCATTGGTAAGGCACTGTCGGGAGGAGCCATGTCCTTTGCTGCTACCATGACAACCACTAAGGTGTCGCAAGTATTTGCACAGGGAAAAGAAACTGGGGTTTTTATGCATGGTCCTACCTTCATGGGCAATCCGTTGGCGTGTGCGGTCAGTCTGGCAAGTCTTAATTTGCTTCTGGATGATAAAAATTACAAATGGCAATCCAAGGTGCAATCGATTGAACAACAATTGAAGAAGGAATTAGCTCCCTGTCGAGAATCTCCACTGGTCCAAGATGTAAGAGTTCTTGGTGCGATTGGAGTCGTTGAGATGAAAGATCCATTCGACATGAAAGTAATGCAACCCAAAATTGTTGACGAAGGTATCTGGTTGCGACCCTTTGGAAAATTACTCTACACGATGCCACCGTTCTTGATCCAATCGCATCAGCTTCGCAAGATTACAAAAGCAATGGTAGCATTAACTCGGCGCAAGTTTTCGTGAGGCTAGAAACCACAAGTCATGCCAAGCTAGGGAATTTGGAGGCGCAACGACCAAATATGACGACCCAAAAATGGCAAGCTAATAGCAGGAAGACAAAACTCCATGTGATTTAATACATTGAGTTTAATCACTGAGAGCCGAACCATACGTTCTCGTTGACAAGGTATCATGGTTGCTTGTGAGAAATAAAGTTATTCGCAAAGACAGATTGACAAATTTGGTTATCACGGCGATACTATTACCGGCGCGAAATGTTCGAAGAGGAGTCCAGCATCAAATGAATTCAAGTAGCTACTGGTAGACGCATCAAAATTGTAATTAAGCATGCGTTCGTTCGCCGTTAGAAAAGCAATCGACAGACGACTGTGCCGTCGTATCTCTACTTTGTTGTTCAAGATTTTTACAGATTTGGTCAATAACTTTGCTCTCCATCAATCGGTGTGACCCCACTCCGAGACGGTTCAGACTTTTGTATTTTTTCTTCAATGTTGCTGCTCACCAAACTGAGTACTGTAGATCTTTTGCTGCTGCTGTTGCTTATGTTAATACTAAATGGTTGTGTTGACTCTTTCATCACACTCATTTTTTTTTCATGCAAGCTGAAAGAAGAGGCAGTTCTGCAATCCACCAATCTTTTTCCCCAGATGAATCACTCAGTTGATATCTCTATGATTTAAGGTACTGTATTCTCAACTTGTCTGGTATCTGGTGGTGACTGGTGGTGTCCTGGAATGGATGCACGGTTGATTGTGTCAGTTCTTGTGACATTCATATCATCATTATCATCATTATTTGTTGTTTTTGTGTTTGTGTTCGTGTTCGTCAAGGGTGGTGATGACGATGATATTATGGAAGGAATAAATTCACGTGACGTGAGATATTGTGAATGTACAACTGTCTGAGCTGTTGTCGGAATCGACGGTCGCAGACGCGATTTCGCTAGTACTCCACCTGATGATGCTGCTGCTGCATTGTCCCAAAAAGATTGCAATGGTATTACAGATCGTTTATCATTATTAGTGGTGGATGCAGTGGTCTGAGATATTGTCGTAGGAATTGAAAAACGTGTTGTACCGATAGGTCGAAAGTTGGAAGGATTCGGAATTCCTTTTGGCATATCACTTTTCTGGGAGTGTGTGTGTGGTAATCGTGGGCTTTGCTGTAAAATATTGACCGATTCAAACCTTTCAAAGTCAAACTCTTTGCTCTCACTGGTACTGGTACTATCTTTTGGCTGCGAGGTTCCAGTTCTAGAGGTAGAGGTAGCAACTGCAGAGACTGTAGGAACAGCTGTAGCAGCACCAAACACGGTTGTCATTTGATTGGTAACATCAGCTGGTGGCATGATATCTCCCGCGGTAAGGGACGAAAAAGGAGAACGCTGACCTGGTCTGTTTCTGTTTCTGTTCTGAATAATGTCGTTTCTACGGGTAATGATAAAATCAGGAAGATTGCCATTGAATTGTGGAAGTGGATTGCGTGTCGTGGCTCGATTCGGTCGATTAGGTGCACTCGTCAAGCTGGGATTGGAACGCAAGGGCTTCCAGGGTGGTCGAGTGAGAACTCCCGATGATACTCCCTCACGGCGGCTGGACAAACCGGCGGTAGTGACTGTGTTTGTGATTAGTGGCGGTAGAGATGTCCAAGTAGCGGTAGCTTCAGGTAAGTCGGGGTTGGACGATTCCGCTGTAGAAATACTCTCATCGTTGGCTGTACTAGAACTAGTACTAGTACCAGAAGAAACCAGGGGATTTTTGTTTCGAAGTCCAGCTCTCACTGGTCTATTTTGTATGGTTTCCTGTTGCTGTGATTGTGATTGCGGCCGTGATTGTTGTTGTCGTTGTCGTTGAAACGTATCATTGTCACTATCGTCATTCCTCTTCGAGGTTCCATTAGAAAATAGCGTGCTTCTCCTGTTTCTACTTTCACCGCGTATTTTTCGTCTTGTATTCGATTTAGAGGAAGAAAAAAACAATGTTCGGTTTCGCTGGACATTCGCCTGTACTTCTCGGTGATGAGAAACATAGGAAGCCAATTCATCACTATTCTCGTGCATTTCCACGGCTCCACGAGCTACATGGACAGAGAGGAGACATACTGCGGCAAAAGCGTTTGGATATACCTTCATCTTGGTTATTCAAAGTAAGTTTCCTACCTTGGTTGTTGTCTTTGGATAGCTAAATCAAGTGTTTCGTCTCCAAATCTTTTCCAATTTGCTCTTAACAAGAATGGAAAAGACAAAAATTGTCGATCTGTGAGGCGTGAAAATTTGAGCCCAGTCATGCGCTGTCAATCAGTCATGCATGAACAGGAGACAAACAATCACCGAAGGCGTGGTGTGTACTGTGTACTGCTACGAGTAAAAAATTACAGCCAACTCTGCTTGTGGTTGTGCATGGCTCCTATATTCTCCCCAACGGCATGTTGTAGCAACTGCAATATTTCTGGGTATTTCCTCTTTTTTTGGCCAGAAGCGCTCTTTGGTCTGAATGCTAGCAACTGCCTAAGAATCTTTCTTTAATAATATGTTCTTCACCTGATCGGGGTGCAATAAGAAAAGAATGGCACAAGACGCTACATTACTAGCTGCCCACGACAATATCACTTGCGCACTCAGCCCCATGGCACGATCGCTTGAATCTTCTCCCTCGGACGGATCACGAGAGGACATTATTTTGCAATAAAAGGAAAGGATGGCGATCAAGGCTAGAATATTAAAATCAAAATACAGCGAAAAAGTAGGACACCACAGTTTATATTTTGTTACACTTATATCGATTCCCCTGCTTACATAGCATAACTTCGTCCCGCACATTCTAAAGACGGGTTACAGTGGAAGAATAGAAAACACAATATCTGGCACTCCACCAAGACACGGTAATTCCAGAGCTGAAATTGCCTTGGTCAATGACCGACTCAAATCTTTCCAGAGCGTCAAATCACTGCTGCAGTCGGCAACCGACACAATACCGCATCCAAACAAACAAACATCAGTCCCAGATAGACATAGAGCTGGTCTTGCAGGGCACTTTTCACTTTCTTGCAATTTTCGGTTTCGTTTACTACCATTTTTGTTGTCGTAAATGTTGTAATTGTTGTTGTTATCTGAAACAAAATCTTCGTAGTCGTTCTGTTTTTGGTGGTCTTCTCCACCGTTACGCAAAAGATGCCGTATGTTGCTTTTCTTGACAGCCCTAGCCGTTGATGCAGATGCATAGGGATTAATGTGTAAATCAAATTGGTCAACATCAAATTTAAAGGAATAAAAATCAACCTGACCAGACCAGGATGGCACCTGAGAGGGAAATGCCATATTTAGAGTGATCTGTAGAACGGTTGCAATAGCATCGAATTCTTTTCCATTGCACGCATGAAAATGATTGTCTACAAAATTTACATGCAAATCAATACCAAAAGCAAAGTCTTGAGGACCTCCCGCGCAGTTGACGCCTAAATTGTTGCTGGCACGATTTGTAGCATAGGATTTTGTGCTTGACGACGAGCGTACAACGGCTGCATCTAGTAAGTCAGCAGCCACTGCTACGCTGGGAGCGACTGTGGCACCAGCAGCCAATTCTTCTGCCAAAACTGTTGGTGCCACAGTGGCGCCAGCCGTAGCCTCGGATACCGTAGGTGCAGCTGTAGCCCCAACAGCAGTTCCAGGTACGGTTGGTGCTGTAGTCGAATCACCAGCAGATCCAGATACTGTTGGGGCAGTGGTTGTACCAAGAGCAGTTGGTGCTTCTGTAGCAGCAGCAGCAATTTCTGCCGTGGGTGCATCGGTATCACCGGGAATGGTTGGTGCAGTTGTAGTACTGGAAATGGTTGGTGCAGTTGTAGCAGTGGAAATGCTCGGTGCACTTGTATCACTGAGAATGGTCGGTGCATTTGTAGAAGCGAGAATGGTCGGTGCATTTGTAGCACCGAGAATGGTCGGTGCACTCGTCGCATCAGAAATGGTCGGTGCAGTTGTCCCTGCTGCTCCTGAAACCGTCGGGGCCGACGTGGCGCTCATTGCAGGTGGTTGTGGGACTACTGTCCCATTCGACGTGTTATCAGAAGGCGTGCTTGTTGGCACGGGAGCAATCGTTGGAGACGTATTGTTTTCGTTGGTAGGAACGATGGTAGGAGATGGTAGTGAATCGTCCCGTATCATATCGACTCGCTTTCGTGACCAGCCTCCGTCTTCCAAGGGATCTCGATCGCGGTCGATGTTTGGCAATGATGGTTGTTCATTTCGATTCGGAGGAGAAAAGGTTGGAAATTGAGTGTTAGCAGCACCTCTATTGGGTCGATTTCTTCTGGCGCCCTTGCTCTTGCTGCTGCTAGATTTACTTGAACTCATGTACCTGCCACGAGATCTGCGACGTCTGTTCGAGGACACAAAGAATTGCAGATCCCGATGATACGCATCCCATTTCCCCTCATGTTGGATACTCTCTCGTTCTGGTTGTTCTGTTCTGTCCTTTAGCATGTGATTATCTGCCCTAGCGTTGGAGGCTACTGTGTTACTGATAAGCACGGCCACAAGAAGCAATAAAATCTGTAGTAGAGGTGGTTTCATGTTGGACAATGTTGGTATATTGTCGGGTAATACTCTTTTCTGTCCGCATCGAGAGTAGCCAACCATGGTCACAAAATAATTTGACTTTTGCAGGTTGACCAAGTCGTGCAAAGGAAGGGGTTACTGGTATGTTGTTTTGATCAATTTGTGAGAGACATGTTGTCGAATATTTGAAGCGACTAAAATACATAGCAGGTTTCTTTGACAGTGGAGAATTGTTTGAAGCCATGGGTTTTAACAGTAACAACCCGATTCTTAAACAATCTACTGCAAAAGCAGAACCTCTCACTCTTTAATCTTGATAGGGCCTTATTAATCAGGTTGGAAATTCAAAATAAGAATAATAAGAATATTGACGGATCTTGTTGGCTAGTAGTCTAGTACCAGGTTGTACACAGAGCTACTACTACTACTCCTCCTCCTCCACTATCGTTTTAACTGTTGGAGCTAGCTAGCTGTGGTAGGTGCCACTCTTCTAGCTGCAAGCCAGCGAAAGCCGATGTACGTAATAAAAGGTAAGCAGCGAAGCTTTGAATGTCCTTGCGTACAACGATGACAACCTACTAGCCAAGAAACCAAGAGTGTGTCTACAGGGGGTTATCTTTCTGGTGAAGCTGCATCATTCGCGGTCCAGAGTACCAGACAATACAGAACAGCAAAGCTAAATTGGCAGCAATACCGGCGGACAGAACAAGACTGACGCAATTAACCGTAAACAACAAGAAATCAATTCCAATGGGCCTCTAATATCTCTATGATTATGATTATGATAATGTGTATCTTTTATCCAATCGCGAGATGGGACTCAAGACTCAAGCCAGCAACAAAAGTGTTGCATGCTTGCGAACGGATATGTCTCGATAGGAAACCAGTAGGCAGAGGAACGGGAAGGCCAGAAAAGTCACTTGTAAAGAACCAACCATGCGTTGTTTACTCAGTCTTGGTAGAGGCCTCCTTCTCGTCAGATGGGCACTCGATCTTGTCGTCCGTAGAGGGAGGAGAAGCGACACTATCTTTCTTCTCATCTTTCGTGACGGTACACTTGGAGTCCTTGGTTGAAGGTTGCTCAAAACCGACAAAAGATTCCTTGGCCTCCTCGGTATCGATAGTACCTTTCGAGAGAATGTCATGGTCGCCAGAGTCCTTGGTTTTCTTGGAAGCTCCCTCTTGCGCAGGCGTAGGGCTTTCACGTTTCTTTTCTTCGCCGTCGTCGTCGACCTTGACGTTATCGGCGGAAGTACCGGATGGAGACTTACCTTCAGGCTCTATTGCTTCTTTTTCAACGATCTTCTTGTCGTCCGAGAAATTTTCCTTACCTTCTGCTTCGAACGTTTTTACGTCGGCGACTTTCTTGTCACCCGAGATGATTTCCTCGTCCTTGGGCTCGGAATTCTTTTCCTTGAACACATTCTTGTCGTCCTTGGAGACAGCAGTGGTGGTATTAGCAGTATCGGTAGTATCGGTAGTCATAGTGGATAAGTTTTTAAAAAAAGTAGAGACGAATAAGTGTTGAATTACTTGAATATGAGCAATCAAAACAAAATCTGCGAAGGGATTTTTACGCGCCTTTCAAAGAAATCGATACAAGAAATTCAGCACTCCTCCATGTAGGTATCTTGCACAATACTAGTAGCAGTAGCTACTGCTGGAGAGAGATCAGGCAATTTCCATGTCGAAGATCTTGTGCTCAACTGACAACATTGGTTTGCAACGAGCATTGGTTGTGACGGACCGGCGCAGCAATTAGCATTCCTCCCAGCGCCACCTGAATCGCAAATCAAGGACGACCAATGACAAAGCAACGGCAGAAGGAATAAGGCGCGCGACACGAGAGATATCGTGGCTGTGCGGGGTTGTTGCAGCAGGGGACAGTGGGAAAGGGGTGCCGGAAAAAGATTTGTTCGCAGTTCCAGTCTGGGTTCGTCTATAATAATCAGACTACCACTGTTCCGGCTACAGTTTACCACCAAAGCCGTTCACAAAGGAAGTAATAAAAGGTAAAAGGAAATCGGATACACGGTTTAACGCGACTTAAATGGTAACGGCATTTTTCCACAATATCCTACACCAACGTTGAGCTAACAGGGCAATTGTGCTTACCAAATCCTCACGTCCCCTCCGCTAATTTTACCAAAGCAAGCACTCGAATTGATACCTCCTATTGATTATCAGATTCGTGCGATCGAGCACTGTAGACGGAAACGTTTGGCCAAACCTGACGTAGATAGCCTTGGTGCGAGCTGCGTATTGTACCGCATACAGTGAAAAACTGGCTGCAGAACGATGGCTCACTGAACATACCGCCGGGAGAAGCTAGAAGTGGAGTTGTAGGTCCAGGTAGTAGTCATTCGACGCTGCAGTAGCATCGGGGTTTGCTCCTTACTTGTACTCACTTTTGATGCTTTTGGTTCGTATAGCTGGTTAACTCGGTCCCTATCTGGATTTATGTGGACGATCAATCATGCAAAACTTCAAACGAAAAAATCTAATATTCCAGGGATCCACAAGCTATCCGGGTAATCATCACAAGAAAGCGAAAGTATCCATCCGTAATACATGACCGCCTAATCCTACACTCCTTGCAAAAAGCTAGCTAGGTACCCGGCTAACAACAGGCAGTTATCCGAGGCAGTTTCAACCTGAAGACTTCGCTCAACTTCAGATATCAAAAACATTATTTTTAATCCAATCCATCCGTCAACCCAGCAACCCAGCGACCCAGCCACAACCAATATGTTCACTAGTACTCGAAAATTCTTGACCCTGCTTATTCTGTGCACAGCTGCGTTTACCATAGCCAACACTGATTCGCTTCGTGCCACCAAAAAAATAAGGGAAGGTGATCGCTCTCTTGAAGGTCCCGAGCTTGAATTGGAGGAAGTTCGTGACCCCGAAGATAGGGGCTCTTTGGGAGAAGATTTGGGACCGGTTCCCGAGGGTGAGTTACAAGAAGTGCATGATCCTGACGATCAAGGCCTTCTAGAGGACGAATCGGAACCAGATGTCGAGGATGATTTGGAAGAAGTTCGCGACCCGGAAGATAGGGGTGCTTTGGGAGAGGATCGCGAGGATCACGGCCCTCTCAACGTGTTTGGAGAGCCTCTCAAGAAGTGTTCCGAAGCTGGTATGGCTCTGACTGGTTACGATAAAACTGGATATTGTAGTGACAATGGGGACGGAGAAGACTATGAAAGTGTTTGCATCGATATTTCCCGAACCACAAAGGAGGGTATGGTGTACGGAGTCTACGATTTCTGTGAAGTCATTGGTGAGACAGATCCAAACTGGTGTGACCAGGAACACAGATGTCACGATGTGGATTATTTGAGATGCCCCATCGTACATTGGTGTGTCGGCGTAGAATCTCTGGCCAAATTTATTCAACTTTCCGGAGGCTGTAGTAAGATGGGCTACATCGACTGCTCCGCCACCAACGCTATGACTGCGGCACATTACGAAGCTAAACGGATGGATGGTGAAGATCCTGATCGAAAGTTTGATATTGCTTTGAATTGCATCATGCATCGCTGTATGAACAAGATAGACTAATATTGGCATTAGCACTATTCGGATTTTTTACTAGGATCACCTTGTCTGCGACAATTGAACCAAGCGAGACGAAACTATAAGCAGCTCCCAAGAGCGCGTTACAGTAGTGTAGCATCTAGCAAAATTACTTTAAGTGGGTGTCGTCGTTTTTGTACGTTCGTTGTTTTTCTGTATCTTGACTTTGGTCTAGCACTAGCTAGCTAAAGATATTGCACAGAGCAGTGATCGTCATTTGGTCCGATTTCCAATGATATCCAGTTGTTCATTTTCTCAGATGCCATAGAGCAGCAGGATAACACAGATGGATGCCAGCAAATATGACGGCGACAAAACGACATAGTCGGAAGATAATTTTCAAGTATGGAGAGTGCCTTCAGTACGAACTATTCTTTGCATTGTGCGTGGAAAGAGATATCTCTGGTGCAGCCCAGGTGCGTGCCCCGCTCGGCTTTGCGCTTGCTTTGGAATGAATGGGAAAGCAATACTACTAGCTACCAGGTACTAGTAGGTATGTATGTATGGATTGCCGAGAATCGGCAGCACCTGCTGCTGGGGCAGATTGGCAGATGAGGAAGGAAGCATGTATGCATTCAAACGCACATTAGATCTTTCTTCTCGAAACACGCAACACGAGCTTTCCTCGCGCTGCGAATTACGAAAATAAAAAGACTATTAAACAAATAATTTTTTAGTCAGACGAGAGCATCAACGGATGTAATTTTTTTAAATCTTGCTTGCCCTGGCTTGCCCAACACATAACACCCATCTCAAGTATTCACATTCTTATTTTTTGATTTAATCCATTTCACGATCTATCTATTCAAGATGAGCGACAAGGCAAACGACAACTTAAAGACCGAGGGTACATCTAGCAATGCATCGCAAGTTGAGTCAGAAGCTGCTGGAACGGATGCTGTTACTACTACTGCTGCTACTGCTGCTACTGCTGCTACTACTAACACAGACGGCGAGCAGCAGCCTGAGAACCATTTGAGTGCAGATGATCTCGACAAGGTACGGGAAAGTCCAAGTCTATCCAGTACACGTTTGTTTATTTTGATGCACCTCATATCCCAACCCCAAATCTCTCGAACACGATTTCTCACCATAACCATAACCTCTACCCTCCACCATTATTTCAAAATTTTACATCTGCGTCCACGATTCACCAATCACCACATACTAGGAAAAGGAAATATTTGATTCCCTTTTTAGTACGCGACGTCCCAAGGATGGATGGGCTGGACTTAGTTCAGGACTTAAATCGGTCGCAAAAGGAACAGCGGCGGGTGTTGCAAGCTTGATTGCCCAGCCCATTGCCGGTGCACACGAAAGTGGTGCCAAGGGTTTTGTGACAGGCCTAGCCACGGGTGTAGTGAGTGCAGTAGCGTTACCCGTGACGGGAGTTTGTATCGGAGCCTATCAAATGGGTCGAGGTGTCGTGAACAGTGCCGAAGCTATATCCAGTAGTCGTCAGGGAATGCTGTGGGATGAGGAAAAACGTGAATGGTATTTTTACAAATTGGACGACGAACTGGCTCAAGTTGAAAAATTAGAGAAACAATTTAAGCAAAAACTGGAAGCTAATCAGATCACTAATTCCTCAAAAATTGGTGGTGGAAAGGAACGTCCCGTCAAGGACCGAGAATATTATGATTTGTTGCAAGTGTCGACGAATGCGACTGTGGGAGAAATTAAAAAGGCATATTACAAGGAAGCTCGTAAGTGCCACCCAGACAAGAATCCGTCTCCTGATGCGGCGCAAAAGTTCCAAGCTCTTGGTCATGCTTACCAGATTCTATCTAACGACCATTCACGGGCTCACTACGACAAGCACGGAAAGTCGACGGACGGAAACGAGGATCCTACCAACAGTTTGCAGGAAATTGACCCTTTTATATTTTTTGCCGTCATGTTCGGATCAGATGCTGTCGCGCCGTATATTGGGGAGCTGTGGATTGCCAATAAGGCCGACAGTCTCATGAAAGAACACGCCCATATGGAATTTCAAGAAAACAGCAAGACCGACGAGCCGACTACAGATGCCGACCTGGCAGCGAAACATTCCAAAGAGATCAATGCTCAAGCGGAATATATCCGGCGAATGGAAGCAACAGCTGAGTCCGACAAACTCAAGCAACGGCGTCGGGAGGTTAATTGTGCTCTTCATCTTCGAGAACGAGTCGAACCTTATGTCGATGGTAGTCAGAATGAATCAGAATACATCGCATTATGCCAGGCAGAAGCTGCAACGATCTGCAAGGGCACATTTGGAGAAATTTATTGCAGTGCTATCGGATACGCTTTGGAATTGGAAGCGGATGAATTTATTGGTGACCACACATCTTTCTTGGGCCTCGCTGGTCATGCATCAAGAATTAAAAAGAAAGCCCATGCCTTCAACAGCGATGTCAGATTGGTAGGGGCTGGAATTCATGCAGCCCGAGCTGGCCAACAGGCCTACCGAGACGTGGAAACATTACAAAAGGAAGCTAAGGCGGCCATGGCAGCTGGGAAGGAGACCGTCACTTTGGACGGCGAAGGCCAGCAGAATGAATCAAATTGGGCTCAGACGGGAGACATCAAACTCGACCCCGAGAAGACCAAGCAAGCCACGGAGAAACTTGAGGCGTCTCTGCCCGCCTTTTTAGAGCTAGCATGGGCTATCAACGGTAGAGATATTTCGCGGACACTGAAGGAAGTGGCTAGCAAGCTGTTTAGTGACGCCAGCGTGGACTTGGAAGTGCGATTGAAGCGAGCCGAAGGAGTCAAAATGTTAGGGCACGAATTTTTGGCTATTGGAACAGCCACTGCCGCCACCAGAACCAGGGACGTTGACGTTAAGGATATCAAAACCCGTGCCGAAGTGGCTGCAATGGCTACCATGGCAAAAGCACAAGGCCAAGAAGTCTCAGAAAAGGATGCCGAAGAGTTGATTCGTCAAGCCAAAACTATGGCGGCGCAGCACCAATCCATGCAATATCAGCAGCATCAACAACAGGAGCAGTCAAGATGATATTAAATAAACATGTTTTCCAAACATTCTTTATAAATAAAAATTATTATTCCATGGCCTATGTTTTGTTTGTTTCAAAGTAGTCAAAAATCAGCAATGCTTTATTCGGGGCGGAGGCTTTGAGCGGAATTGTCTTGTATTGTACCGGCCAAAAGGTTGCGTTTGCTATTGGAGCGAAACGAAATTGTGCGCCCCAACAACACGCGTTCCAACCGATCGTCGTCGCAGTCCTTGCTCGTCTTGAGATTGCCACTCTTGCTAGGAAGAGGCGCGGAGTCCATACTAATTGGCGATGCATATGATCCACGCTTGGCAAACCTCTCACTGTGACTTTTCGCCATGTTTCCTCGTCGGAATCGACGAGAGCTTCCAATGCTGCTGCTGTTGTTGTTTTGATTCTGAAAATTGTGCACCGAAGAGCTCATCCATGGCCTAGAGTTGTTCCTTATCAAAGTTGTGCGTGGAATACTTCCCGTCGCAGACGAGTTCATTAAATTTCTCATGGAAGAGCAGTTTCGCGTACTTGAAGCCAGAGCTGATGTTGGCCGTTTGAGCCGACGACCACAAGGCGAAAGATTGTGGTCGGACTTGGTTGACTTGTCCAGCATTGGTCTGCCATGACGACTGTCACTCAATGCATTCTGGGAGACATCACGCATGAGATCTTTCATGGAGCCTTCTGTCATGAGCAGACGTCCCGAATTTTGACGCATCATGTTGAGACGCGATACCGAGTCGTTGTTCATTTCAATGGTCGCATCACGTAGCTTTCGTTCAGAAGCTTGTTTGAGAATAGTCCCAAGCGATCGTGTTGAATCGCTCATGAGGTTGCGCTTCGAGCATCCTTTGTGAAAGTGTTCTCGCGAGGACGAATCGTCCATGAGGTTTCGCAATGATGAAGATCGTGTCCTTCCTAATCCACCAAATCGTCCCGTAGAGATATTATTCATACTACCATGTAAATCACGAATTGAACGTGCCGACGAGCCACGATTTGGGCTCATACGGTGGCGATCGAAGGATCGGAATGTGTGAATCGAAGATTTATCATCCAGACATACTGTAGCCGCCGCCGCCGCCGCTGCTACTCGCTGGAGACACTTACTTTCAATAGAATTGGGATTCTGATGAGGAGGAGCAATTCTGTTGGAAGAAGGAGGAGAAGTAATAGTAGCGGAGACGCCTGTGTTATTGCTTTCCGTATTTTTCGTGGTAACACCGATGCTACTTTTTTGGCTTCGCAACCGAAGAGACGAGCTCCTGGTAAGCATACTCTGTCTATCAAATCTCTTTTGTTGTTGGTCTTGATTCTTCTGCTCCAACTTGCCTTGGGTGATATTTCGAAAAGAAGATCCCATGCGCCTAATAGGCCGTTGTTGTTCCGTGGCAGGACTTGCAGCAGTAGCAGTCGCAGTCGGTGTTAAGGATTGTGGTATTTTTGTGTTCCTGAAGACGTTTTCTTCGGAACGAAAGTTGCGGCTGTCCGCGGAAGGTGTACGAGAGCGTGTTGGCAAGGGTGTGTTATCCTCGTTGGCTGTTATTGTTGTTATTAATGGTGGTGGTTGTTTTTGTTGCTCATTGTGCTTCTCGTTAGTGGTTGTATTATCAACCACGCTTGGTTCTGCAATGGAAGTTTCCATGGACCGTTCGAAAATAGTTGATGTATCCAATCTTGTCTGTTGTTTCGAACGCAAAGAGGTCCTCGCAGCCTCCATTTCTGTGGTCGTTGCAGAAGAATCCATTCCATTGATGGTATTAGTGGTAGACGAAGAACGATCGATCATTTCTGTAGACAAGGAAAAGGAACAGGTGCTACCGGTGTCACTTGCGTAATCGTCCTTGACACGATCATTATTGTCCGCATTATGGGAACTGTTTTCGTTTCTGTCTGCGCCATCTGCACCATCCAAGAGATTTGTAATGCTCCTTGCGAACCGCTCAGCACTGGTTGTTTCTTGCTCCCTTCCTTTCTGGTGCTGCTGCCAAGCCTGTTCAGAACCGGAAATGCTAACTGGTTGTACGCGCTTCATGTGAAACTGGATCAACTTTTTCTTCTTCATTCTACTACTACTACTGGTAGTAGTAGCAACAACAACATCAGCATTAGCAGTATTGGCGTTGGTAGTATTGCTGCTGCAGACGGTGCTTTCATCTCCTGATTCTGGTTCGCAAATCTTGGACATGTTATTGTTCGCGAGTTTGGCACGCTGCATTGTTCTGGTTTGAGATCGTGAAGATGCCAACACAGGAAAATAAGATACAACAGGAGCTCCACTGTTACTGTTCCGTCTTCGAATATGATTACCACCAGAACTGGTGTCGCCCAAGGTAACATCATCTATCTGCTTGTTTTTCTTTGTACCGCCATTTGAATTATTACAATAACGATTAGTATCACTGTGTTGTTTCATCACTGCTCTCGGTTCTACAAAAAATGGTTTTCCACGGTGCAACTCCTGTACAAATTCACAGTCTCTCAGAGAGGAAATGCTAGCCCGTCGACGAATCGGTGTCTTGCCTCGGGTTTCGGCGCGAGTGGTGGAATAGTCTACCAGTTTGAGTCTGTTGGAACCGTTATTGGTCTTGGCTGCATCCTGATGATTGGAAGGAGAAGACTTCTTCGCTTCGTCCAAGACAGGGCGATCCATGGCTCTTCTGGATCTTTGTCGACGAGGTCTGGACCGTATTGGTATTGGTCCCACATCGGTTGTTGTATCCTGGTCCTGGTCCTGGTCCTGGTCCTGGTCCTGGTCCTGGTCCTGGTCCTGGTCCTGGTCCTGCTCTTGATATGCGTTTGCAGCAGCAGGTGTAGAGTCCCACATTGTTGAAAATAATGCGCGTTTGCGTTTGTGTGTGTATCTATCGAAGATTGGAATGACAAGCCACTCCTATTTGGTATGCTAGGTAGAGTGAAGAGTGAATAATAGTGCCACTACCTCCTCTACTAGTAGTAGTACTAGTAGTAGTATGGTGGTAGTACTAATACTACTAGCTAGCTAGTAGTAGAGTCACTTTACTATTTTTTTTTCTTTTTGTGTTGGTAATTACCAGTACTACTTACTGTACAGACCGACCAAGTTATGGATTTATGGAATGGCAAAGGCAGTAGTGAACAGCAGGAACTGTGGGTCCACTAAATGAGATACCATCTTCTTTGTAGTTCTACGGTAGCTAGCACCAAGGTACCTGGTACCAGGTAGTAGACTCCCTGGTACCAGGTACCATGGTACCAAAACTGCGTAGAGTGACAATTAGAACTATTAGTATTGGCACAGATAAGAATACAATAGTATGTACAGAATCTATCAACACTGCATTTACATGATTCTATCGGTTTTCTAGTACTCGGTCAGAATGGCAAACTGATAAAGGGAGAGAGAGTCTTGAACGTGATGTGAATCAAGCTTTCCGCGAAGCTTCATTTAACAACATCATGCGCGAAGAGCTACTACTAGTGCTCTAGAGCTAGTATGGGGTGGGCCATTCATTTCTAGTCGTAAAACAATACCAGTTGTCAGTAGTACGTCTGGTAGTAGTCGTACCTGGCTGGTACTGTAGTAGATATTGGCAAGATTCAAGATTCATTGCTTGCTTCTCTGCAAATTCGAATAATAATTGAAAATGTGTACTGGTAGCTAGTGCACTAGACTACTGCCTACCATCAGACTACTACTGTTGGCGAAAGTGCCTAACTCAGTGGTCAAAAAGTCTACGTTTCAAGGCACTACTAGTAGTATCTAGTAGGACTGATATCAAGTAGTGATATCAGAGTCCTCTCACTTTAACAGTATTATCTAATAATAAATACAGAGTATCATCAAGTGAAGACCATACTAAAGTATAGACATAGTGTTTGAATTGAAGTGTCTATTCAACATAATACTGTTAAAGGCATAAGCAGTGAAAGGACTGCAGTGACAGGTGCAGTCAGCAGGAGACTACAGGATCGTCGCGATCAATAACAAGCAGTGTGAATACAGTGATATCACACAGCAAGGACTCCTTAAGCGCGAGACACACAGACAGGAGCTAGTGGAAGCCCCTAATAAACAACAACAAGCCTCAGCAGTGTCTCCAGTAGGAGTGGTACCAGTCTCTACAGTCAAAAGTCAGCGGCTGAATTCCCATCGCGCTGTATTTAAAATACAGCATTAAAAGCAAAAGAGAAACGAAGCGATTTCTTGAGGGACGAGACTACTAGTAAAAAGCCAGTGTTTTAGCTTTTGCCCAGAAGACAGAGTTGCGCTTCTGTGTTGAA